>Ga0181579_10000468_pt1 | contig 32450 bp, 30 predicted proteins | sample 071ome_24_FD_132996 | JGI IMG/M metagenome (GOLD analysis project Ga0181579, IMG submission 132996) | Coastal salt marsh microbial communities from the Groves Creek Marsh, Skidaway Island, Georgia - 071402CT metaG (megahit assembly) | ecosystem: Environmental > Aquatic > Marine > Intertidal...
CTTCGGTGGCGTCACATAGATCGTCTCTTCAAAAAATGGTCCGGTCATGGGTTCGGGTTTTTCAAAAATCGCCAGCAGCTCCAATTGGCCATCGTGTAACAGGGCCTCAACCGAATATTCGTCGCCGGGAAGATATTCCTCGACCAGAATTTGTCGCCCTGCTTGGGGTTTCTCCTTGCCCACGAGTTTGCGAATTCTTTCAACCGCACTGAGCAATTCTTCCTGGGTGTCGCACCTAATCACCCCTCGACTTGCCGAAAGAGAAAGGGGTTTTGCGACGCAGGGGAAACCGACCTTCTCAAAACACGGATCGGCCGGTTGGTCAGGGCCAACAACAAAAAACGCGGGGCATGGAAGACCTTGTTCAATGCATGCGGCACGAAAAGCAGCCTTGTCGGTGCTGGCGGACAATGCTCGCGATCCGTTTGTGGGCAATCCCAGTTTTTCCGAGACACCGTTGGCCAGTGGGACCGTGGCATCGTCGGTGGCTATCACGGCAGAAAAAGGATGCCGGGTCGCAGTTTCTTGAATCTGCGAGATGGCCTGATCTGCGCACTCAGATCTGAGACGGATGCCGTTTGAGTTGATCGCAAGAGGATGTTGACCCCAGGAAGCGACGGTTAACTCAATCCCCAGGTCGGCCGCCGCGCGCACGAAAGCGCCAGTACGGTAACTTCGCTCTGGTGCGACCAGGAGGACCCGCGGTGGCAGCGCCATTCATGCTCCGATGGCGCTCTGATCAGGCCTGGGCACCTATTTCCCTAAGGATGTTGCGTGTCCGATGAAATCGGTTCAGCCTGCTCCGCCGCAGCCAGTACAGGCCCCGCTTCCGCCGACAGCCTGAAAAACGTTATTAAACACAAATGTTGCGTTGACGTCGCTGTCCTGAAAGTCAATCTCGGCCCCCTGAAGATAGGAAAATGCGACCGGATCAATAGTCAGGGCAAAACCGGAGTCATCGTTCAAGAGGCGATCTTTTTCCGACACCGATTCGGCAAAAGTCATCCCATAGCTCATTCCGCCGCAGCCGCCTCCGCTGACGAAAACGCGAACCGCGCTATGGGATTCATCCGCACCGGCAAGTAACTCTGAGATTTTGGCTTTCGCTGAGGGCGTGACCGAAATGCCGGAATCGGACGGAGGTTGGAGTGCAACATTTGGTTCGGTCATATCAGCATCCTGATGGGTTTGCCTGTAAAATTGCGCGGTCTTTGGGGATCGGGAGGAACACTACCCTTCCTGATCAAGACCGAGCTCATAAAAAATCCGAGGATATCTTACCATGAGGCGAGTCAACTGCACGGTGTTGAAAGAGGAAGCGGATGGTCTAGAGAGTCCGCCCTATCCCGGAGAGTTGGGCCAACGGATATTTGAAAATGTGTCGGCGGACGGTTGGCAACAATGGCTGCAAAGACAGGTTCTCATCATTAACGAGAATCAGCTTAGCACCGCAGACCCCGAGGCTATCGAACTGCTCGAGCAGCACATGCTTGGGTTTTTATTTGAGGAGGGAGATTTAGGCTCAGTTCCTCAAGGATTTGCCCCGCGAAAGAAGTAAATCACTTAGCTGCCCGGCTCATCAAGTCTCGCATCTCCCGGACCGCATCTCCTAACCCAGAAAACACGGCGCGCGCAATTATTGCGTGTCCGATATTGAGTTCAGCGATCCCCGGCATTGCGGCAATCGGTTCGACATTCTGATAATGGAGGCCATGGCCTGCGTTGACCCGCAATCCCAGTGACTCGCCGAGGTCTCTCGCGGCGCCTAGCCGCGCAAGCTCTCTCTTCGCCGAGTCTTCATCTTCGGCTTCAGCATAAACACCCGTATGCAGTTCTATCGCACTCGCTCCGACATCAGCGCTGGCTTTAATTTGGACAGGATCAGGATCAATAAACAGCGATACCCGAATTCCGTGCGATTCCAGCCCCTGCACGAATCCCGCCAGGGATTGCTGTTGCCCGGCTACGTCCAACCCCCCTTCAGTGGTGAGTTCTTCGCGCTTTTCAGGAACCAGGCAAACATCCTCTGGTTGAACCTTGCGAGCAATGGCGTCCATTTCGTCGGTCACTGCCATCTCAAGGTTCATCCGAGTGGTAATCACCTCCCGGATCCGAAACACATCTGAATCCTGAATATGACGCCGATCTTCCCTCAGATGGAGAGTGATGAGGTCAGCGCCGTTCGCCTCACATACCCGAACGGCTTCGGTGGGATCTGGGTAGTCAGTCCCCCGTGCTTGGCGAAGGGTAGCAACATGTTCGATATTTACACCTAGATCCATCTGTCTTCCTTTGAATCAATTAGGGGTGGGTTGGGGTGCGCCGGACTTGCTCTTTGCGGCTGAATCGCTGGTGTACAACTGAGAGTATACCGAGCGTGAAACCAGTGTTCGTCCTTCCAGAAGATTGTGAAAGATTGCGCGATGAAGCTGTTTCACTTCCCTTTGACTGCGCTGACTGAGGGGCGACTCGGCACGCAATGAGATCAATGACTCGCCATGAATACCGACCCCACTCTGATCGTCCGTTTGCTCAACAAACGCGCCAACCCCGGGCTGATAACGATAGCGGCTGGTGGGCAGTATTTTTTCCCCGCTGGTCTGATCGTGTTCGAGTTGAAGCCCGTAACCGATTTCTTCGAGCAATACCTTCTCGAAATAGCGCAACGCGCATTCCTGATCACCCTCATTCAGCAGTTCATGTATGCATTGCCAGTAGCGGTCAAACAGTCGCTCATGGGGATCGAAGCGGTGGAGAAATTTTATGAGCAGTTCGTTCAGATAAAAACCGCAGAAGAGTCCTGATCCTGCCAAAGCGGCGCCGGGCCCAGCCCACTCCGCTTGCGTTAACGTCTTTACCTCTCCTTTGCCCGACCATCCAAGCGTGATCAGTGCAAACGGCCGCAGCGTTCCCCGATAAGGGGATTTTTTCCCTCTTGCTCCTTTTGCGATTGCCGTGATTCTTCCGTAGCTTCTGGAATATAGTTCCAAAAGAAGGCTCGACTCAGAGTAAGGTCGCCAGTGCAATACGAACCCTGGCTCCCCTTTGACGCGAACTTGGCTCATTTGCGGTTCGCCTATCGGCCCCCATACCCAAGGCCCGCGATTACCCGGCGGTCGCTCGCCCAGCCTTTTTTCACTTTCACGCGCTGGGATAGACGGACAGGTGCGTCAAACACCAGGGAGATCTGCTTGCGTGCAGCGCTGCCGATACTCTTCAGCCGTGTCCCTTGCGATCCGATGATCGCCGCTTTCTGGCCGGCGGTTTCACAGAAGATCTGCGCATCTATCTCGATCGTTCCATCGGGGTGTTGTTTGAACACCGAGAGATCGATTCCGGTGCAATAGGGTATCTCGTCTCCCATTTGTCGAAAGACCTGCTCGCGGATCAACTCGGCTGCGAGGAACTTAGGTGAGGTATTCGTGAGGGTCTCGGACGGATAACCGGCTTGACCCTCAGGTACCGCTTGTCCGAGAAGTGAGGCCAGATACTCACAGTTATATCCTGAGCGGGCCGATACGGGAACGATCTGAGCCCAGGCATACTTCTCTTTTACGGATTCAATGCGGGGCAGTATTTGATCTGATGACGCGAAAAGATCAATCTTGTTGAGGATAAGCCACAAGGGGATTTCTCGATCCAGGAAGTGTTCCAGGACGTTCTGATCCTCGTCTCGCCAATACCGAGAATCTATTACCTGACAGATAATATCAGCACCGCTTCCTGCGCCTCGGGCAGACTGATTGGCGATCTTGCTCAGAAAACGCTCTTTCCTTTTATGGAGCCCTGGGCTATCGACGATCACAATTTGCGCTGATTCGTCCGTGTAAATGCCGTCTATCTCGCGCCAAGTGGTCTGAGGTCGGCGCGAAACAATCGATACCTTGGAGCCGAGAATTCGATTGAGCAGGCTCGACTTCCCTACATTCGGCCTCCCGACAAGTGAAACCATGCCAAAGTGCTTTTGACTCGTCAAAGTTGCCTTACCCTTTCCTGATTTTCTCGAGCGCCTTGCTGGCGGCTTGTTGTTCAGCAGCTTTTCGGCTTGCACCTCGTCCTTCGGTAATCGATTCAGGCGTCTCTATCCGGCAATGCACGGTGAATTCCCGCTTGTGCGGCTGGCCGGAGGTCGAGACCACCTCGTAGCTCGGGGGGACACTGCCTTGGGATTGAAGAAGTTCCTGAAGTTGGGTTTTAGGGTCCTTCTCAATCGCTTCCGTGTCCAGTCTTTGGACTTCGTTCTCGAAAAGGCTCAGAGTGACGCGTTTCGCTTTCTCAAACCCTGCGTCCAGAAAAATTGCCGCGATAATCGCCTCGAGGGCGTCCGCCAAGATTGAGGCTCTGTCGCTTCCTCCGCTGCGGCCTGCGGAAGGGCCGAGTTGAAGCGCAGGACCCAAGTCGATACTTCGGGCGACAGTTGCGAGAGTAGCCTGACGGACCAGTCTGGCCCGCAACTGCGTGAGTTCGCCTTCAGATGCGCTTGGGTATTTTCCGAAGAGCATTTCACTCACAGCAAGCCCCAATACGCTGTCCCCCAGAAACTCCAGACGCTCGTTGTGCCGGGCTCCGAGGCTGCGATGCCGAAGTGCTGCCTCGAGCAGGCTGGGATCGGAAAATTCATGGCCGATCCGTTTTGCTAGGTTGCCGCCCAAGTCAAAACTCGCTATTCGATGACGTTTCCGATGCGGCTCCAGTTCACACCACCCCCACCGGCGCTATCCCAACTGAACCAGATAAAGAACGCTTTGCCGACAACGAACTCTTCAGGAACAAAACCCCAATACCGGCTGTCATTACTGTGATCGCGGTTATCTCCCATCACGAAGTAGTGTCCCGCGGGCACTTTGACCCGTATGGAGCTTGAGGATCGCCTGGAGTCAATCATGATCGTGTGGTTCTCTTCTCCGATACTTTCCAAGAACGTTTTAATACGGTCGTCCTGATCTTCCGACGCCCATTCGACCAACTCGACCGATTCCAAAGGAAGGGGCTCGCCGTTTATGGACAGCCTTTTGTTGTGATAGCTGACAACATCACCAGGGGCGCCAATCACCCGTTTGATGAAATTGGTCTTAGGGTCGCGGGGGAAACGGAAGACCATGACATCCCCTCGTTCGGGCGTCCCGATTGGGATGATCTGACGTTTGAGTACAGGCACTTTGATTCCATAGCTGGACTTGGACACCAGAATGAAGTCGCCAATAAAAAGACTTGGGAGCATTGAGCCCGAAGGAATACGGAATGGCTCAACCACGAAAGCCCGAAGCAGGAACACCGCAAGGATGACCGGGAAGAATGATCGGGAGTACTCGACCAGCAGTGGCATCCGCAAAGTGACGCCTGATTCGCTCTGTCGGACGCGTTTGGGCCGCCCAATGCTTCGGTCCCACAGGATGATCAGTCCCGCCAAGACAAGCGCAAGAAACAACGCAAACTCAAAATCCATCACTCACCTACCTTTAGAACGGACAGGAAAGCCTCCTGGGGAATTGAGACAGAGCCGATTTGTTTCATGCGTTTTTTTCCTTCCTTTTGTTTTTCGAGAAGTTTTCGCTTGCGGGTGATATCTCCCCCATAGCATTTGGCGGTTACGTTCTTGCGCAGCGCTTTGACGGTCTCTCGCGCAATAATCTTTGAGCCGATGGCCGCCTGAATCGCGACATCAAACATCTGGCGAGGGATTAATTTCTTCATTCGTGTGACCAGTTGCCGAGCGCGATACGGGGCTTGTTCCCGATGAGCAAGGGCCGAGAGCGGCTCCACCCTGTCGCCATTGATCATCACATCAATCCGGACCATGTCGGCTGCACGGTCGGCAATCGACTCATAGTCAAATGAGGCAAACCCCCGACTTACTGACTTAAGACGATCATGAAAATCCAGCACAACCTCAGATAAGGGTAATTCAAAGCTGAGTGCCGCCTGTCTTCCATGATACGTCAGTTCTTTCTGGACTCCTCGTTTTTCAATACACAGGCTGATCACTGCCCCGATGTAATCTGTCGGACATAAGAGCCGCGCCTCAATAAAAGGCTCATACACCTCTGCGACCGAACCGGAGTCAGGCATTTGGGAGGGATTATGGATCGAACGGGTTACTCCATCTGTGCCTAAAATCTGATAGACGACGGTAGGCGCCGTGGTGATCAACTCAAGATCGTACTCACGCTCGAGACGCTCCTGGATGATTTCCATGTGCAGCATTCCCAGAAACCCGCAACGAAAACCGAACCCCAAAGCCGGTGAAACTTCAGGTTCATAAACCAAAGAAGCGTCGTTGAGGCTGAGTTTCTCCAGAGCATCCCTGAAGGCCTCAAAGTCGGCGTTGTTGATCGGATAAAGTCCAGCGAATACAGTGGGCTTTTCGGTTTTGAACCCCTGCAGACTTTCTGCTGTGGGTTTCGCCGAGTCCGTAATCGTGTCACCTACCCTCGCCGCCTTGATATCTTTGATCCCAGCGACTACGTAACCCACTTCTCCGGCAATCAACTCCTTGGCAGGTGAACGTTTGGGCGTGAAACGACCAATCTCCTCAAGCGAGTAGTTTTTGCCCGTGGACATCATCAGGATCCGGCTCTTGGTGCTCAGCGTCCCCTCTTTGACCCGAACCAGGGATACGGTGCCGAGATAGTTATCGAACCAAGAGTCAATGATTAACGCACTCAAATTATCATTCGGAGTCCCGGCGGGAGCCGGGATCGTATTGACGATACGTTCGAGCACTGCGTCGATCCCTTTTCCCGTCTTGGCAGAGACCTGTAGGGCGTCTGTGCAATCCAGACCGATCAAGTCCTCGATCTCAGACGCGGCCCGGTCCGGATCAGCAGCCGGTAGGTCAATCTTGTTTAACACCGGAATGATCTCTAAGCCGAGATCTGCGGCGGTGTAACAGTTGGCGACCGTTTGCGCCTCCACGCCCTGCGAGGCATCAACCACGAGCAGCGCTCCTTCACAGGCGCTGAGGGAGCGTGAGACCTCATAAGAAAAGTCGACATGCCCCGGCGTATCAATGAAATTCATCTGATATTGTTTTTGATCTTGGGCTGTGTACCCCAGAGAAACACTTTGGGCCTTGATGGTAATGCCACGCTCACGTTCAAGATCCATTGAATCGAGCACTTGGTCGGTCATCTCACGATCAGTCAGGCCGCCGCAACGTTGAATCAGTCGGTCTGCCAGTGTTGACTTGCCGTGATCGATATGCGCGATAATCGCGAAATTCCTAATTAGGCTCTGATCGACCAAGCTCATTTCCGGTGTCCAGTGGAAGGTAGGGGTGTGAAGACAACAGCCGATGCCCGATGGGCTCCGGGACGATTTGAGCGTCAATTTTATCTTGCGCCCCATACACTTGCACACATTTTGGTAACACAGATGCAGTCGACCAATAAGAACGTGGTGGCAGTGATGCCGTGTGGACCGGATTCATCCAATGTTGCGTGAGACGACGGTTGCGATTATCGGCAGTGGGCTCGCCGGGATCAGTCTGGCTTTAAGGCTTGCTGACCAAGGTGTCGGTTGCCTGATCTTGACGAAGTCAGAACTTGCTTCCGGATCCAGTGTCTGGGCGCAAGGCGGCATCGCGGCAGTTCTTGATCCGCAGGACAGTTTCGACTCGCACATCCAGGACACACTGGAAGCTGGCGCGGGTCTTTGTCATGAAGCGGCTGTGCGAACGGTTGTAGAGGGCGCCCCTGACGCCATACGCTGGCTGAGTCACGCCGGCGTCCATTTTGACGGGGAAGATGCCTCTTCCCAAGGGCTTCATCTGGCGCGGGAAGGTGGGCATTCCCATCGGCGAGTCGCCCATGTTGCAGATACGACTGGGCGCGCCGTAGTCAACACTTTAGATCGCCAGATCCTCGCATCTCCAAACATTTCCGTGCTGGAGAACCATACCGCCATCGATTTGATCGTAGGTCCTGTGGGGAAAGACAGCCAGCGACAGGGGGTTGCAGGACTTTATGCTCTGGATGGGGAGACCGGAGCGGTCACCACGATCCACGCGCAAGCAGTCGTACTTGCAACAGGCGGGGCCTCGAAAGCCTATCTTTATACCAGCAACCCGGATTCGTCGACTGGAGACGGCGTCGCGATGGCCTGGCGCGCCGGCTGTTCAGTGGCCAATCTGGAATTCGTTCAGTTCCATCCGACCTGCCTCTATCACCCACATGCGGGGAATTTTCTGATCTCTGAGGCGGTTCGCGGCGAGGGAGGCAAACTGCTTCTGCCTGATGGCACTCCCTTCATGACTTCACATGACGGCCGTGCCGAGTTGGCGCCAAGGGATATTGTGGCCAGGGCGATCGATTATGAAATGAAAAAAGGCGGACACGATTGTGTTTACCTTGATATCAGTCACCTGGGCGCACGCCAGATCAAGCAACATTTCCCCGGCATCTACGAGCGATGCCTGTCCTTCTCTATCGATATTACGAAGGAGCCTGTCCCGGTCGTCCCAGCAGCTCACTACACCTGCGGTGGAATCACCACCGACTTAAATGGCCGGACAGATCTTGAGGGCCTTTATGCTTTGGGAGAGAACGCGCATACCGGACTGCATGGTGCGAATCGTCTTGCCAGTAACTCGCTCCTCGAGTGTATTGTGTTTTCTGAACGCGCGACACCGGCGATCCTTAAGTACCTAGAAAGCTCTTCCCCTATCGGCCCCCGACCCCCGGACTGGGATGAGAGCCAGGTTTCAGATCCCGACGAACTTGTGGTGGTCGCCCACAATTGGGACGAACTGAGGCGATTCATGTGGGACTACGTTGGGATCGTCCGGACCTCGCGGCGGCTTCAGCGTGCGGCAAACCGGCTCCACCTGCTGCATGAAGAAATCCGAGATTTTTATAGCCACTTCCGGGTGAACCGGGATCTGCTGGAGCTTAGAAACCTCGTGGCGGTCTCAGAGTTGATCGTCCGATGCGCCGCGGAGCGGCGCGAGAGCCGGGGATTGCACTTTACTCAGGACTTCCCTTCCCCTGACCCCGGTCAGCGCCATGATACGGTGTTGCGTCCCGCACCAAAGCATTGATGTCTATTTTTGAGTAGCCGATGGACCGGGTCCTGACGCCAGTATGTCTTTGACCAGTAATTGAAGCTCGGCCTCATGTGGCTGTGTTCTGGACATGAACCAGTCAAGTAATACTGGATCCGGTTGGGACAACAAGTGTTCAAAACTGGCTATCTGCTGCTCATCCCACCCGTCTGCGCGGAGTGACGCATACCCCATCAGCAACCCGTCGAGTTCGCGTGCACCACGGCGCGTTCGCCAAATCAATCGGTTGATTTTTTGCGCACCCGTAATCAAGCCTTTCTCTTGGCAATTTGCGACTTGATTTGACCAATAGCCTTTCCGGGATTAAGACCTTTCGGACAGGCATTCGTACAGTTCATGATCGTGTGGCACCGATAAAGTTTAAAACTGTCGTTCAGGTCATCAAGGCGTTCAGCGGTGGCTTCATCTCGGCTGTCCGCAATCCAGCGGTACGCCTGTAAAAGGTTTGCAGGCCCGAGATATTGGTCAGAATTCCACCAGTAGCTCGGGCAGCTCGTGGAGCAGCAGGCGCAAAGAATGCATTCATAAAGCCCATCGAGTGCCTCACGGTCGTCAGGACTCTGCAATCTTTCCTTATCATCAGGAGGTTCAGACGCTTTCAGCCAGGGTTCGACCGAGGCATGCTGATCAAAGAAATGCGTCAGATCGGGTACCAAATCCTTGATGACCGGCATATGCGGTAATGGATAGATTTTTACTGGTGTATCAAGGTCCGAGAGTGACTGAGTACATGCCAGCGTGTTGGTGCCGTTAATGTTCATCGCGCAAGACCCGCAGATTCCTTCCCTACAGGACCGCCGGAAGGTCAGGGTGGAGTCAATCTCGTTTTTGATCTTGATCAATGCGTCCAGAAGCATCGGGCCGCAGGTCGCTCGATCAATAGCGTATTCGTCAACGCGCGGTTGATCTTCGTCGTCGGGATTCCAGCGATAGATTTGGAGTGGCAGCGGCCTCTGCATGCCGGACCCATCATTATGGCGGTGACCTTTTGTAACTCGTGCGTTTTTGGGGAGTCGAAACTGAGCCATCGTGTTTAATACACCCTCGCCTTAGGTGGAATGCTTTCTACCTCCGGCATTCCCGTTTCCAGTGTGACAGGACGGTAGGAGAGCTCGATCGAATTTTCTTTGGTGCAGGCGAGCGTATGAACCATCCAGTCACCATCGTCACGATCAGGATAATCATCCCGGGCATGCGCGCCGCGGCTTTCGGTACGAGCCCGGGCACTGTGGACCGTCACTTGGGCTTGCGCCAGCAGATTTTCAAGTTCGAGTGTCTCGACCAGGTCCGTGTTCCAGATCAGGGATCGATCATTTACTCCAACCTCAGCAAACATCCCTGCAGTTTCGTCGATCTGGGTGACGCCCTCGCTCAAGACCTGCTCGTTTCGAAAGACAGCACAATTCGTCTGCATGACGCGCTGCATGCGCAGGCGGATGGCTGCAGTGCTTGCCGGCCCTTTCGAAAAACGAATTCGATCAAACCGCTCGAGAATATTGTCCACAGTTGACCGGTCGCCCTGAAGTGACGTTTTTGCGGTCGACACGGTCTTCGCAGCATGTTGTCCGGCCGCTCGGCCGAAAACGATCAAGTCCAACAGACTGTTGGATCCGAGTCGGTTTGCTCCATGTACCGAAACGCAGGCAGCCTCCCCAATGGCCATTAGGCCCGGGACGTTAGGGGTAACCCCATCCTTCGCGGTGCCGAGACACTCCCCATGAATGTTGGTCGGGATACCACCCATGTTGTAGTGCACAGTAGGAATGACAGGAATCGGCTCCTTGCAGACATCGATACCTGCGAAGATCTGGGCGGTCTCTGAAATGCCGGGGAGACGCTCAGCGAGTATCTCTGGACCGAGATGCTCAAGATGCAGGTGAATATGATCTCCTTCGTCTCCTACACCTCGCCCCGCCCGGATCTCCATAGTCATTGAACGACTCACGACGTCGCGTGAAGCGAGGTCTTTGGCGTTTGGAGCATAACGCTCCATAAAACGCTCCCCATCGGCATTGGTCAAAAACCCGCCCTCACCGCGCGCGCCCTCCGTGATGAGGCAGCCCGATCCATAAATTCCGGTCGGATGAAACTGCACAAACTCCATGTCCTGCAGTGGCAGGCCTGCCCGCAGCACCATGGCATTCCCGTCTCCCGTGCATGTATGGGCAGAAGTGGCCGAAAAATAGGCCCTGCCGTAGCCTCCAGTGGCAAGAATTACCCGCTTAGCCCAGAACACATGGATGGCTCCGGTTTCCAGACACCACGTGACGACCCCTCTGCACTCGCCAGATTCCATGATGAGGTCGAGACAGAAATATTCGATGAAAAACTCGACTCGATGACGTAGTGACTGTTGATAGAGTGTGTGCAGGATCGCGTGCCCTGTCCGGTCCGCTGCTGCACACGTTCTTTGGGCCTGTCCCTGTCCAAAATGAGTTGTCATCCCTCCAAACGCTCTTTGATAGATTTTACCCTCTGCTGTTCGGGAGAAAGGCACGCCGTAGTGCTCGAGTTCGATGACCGCGGACGGCGCCTCCTTGCACATGAAACTGATCGCTTCCTGGTCGCCAAGCCAGTCCGACCCCTTTACGGTGTCATACATGTGCCAACGCCAGTCGTCTTCCCCCATGTTGGCCAGAGCCGCACTCATGCCACCTTGCGCGGCCACGGTATGGGAACGCGTAGGGAAGACCTTCGTCACGCAGGCAGTTCGCTGGCCCGCCTCCGCAAGACTCAGGCAAGCACGCAGGCCTGCGCCCCCGGCACCGACTACGACCACATCATGTTCGTGATGGATGATTTCGTAACTTGAGGTCATTGGGTAATCAGGTCAACGCGATTGAAAAAATTGCCCAAAGGCTTGCGAGTGTGAGAGCAACCGCAGCGATTCGAACGCTCCAAATAAGCCCGGATTGAACCGAGGCGCTCAGATAATCCTCAATGATGACTTGAAGACCGAGTGCGCCGTGAAGGTAGGACACTGGAAGCAGGATAATCAACGCGATCATTGGCCCCGTCTGCTGGATCCATTCTCTCACTGATAGATAAGATCCGGGATCCAGCGATTGCATCATCCAAAGTGTCCAGAGGATCAACGGAAGCAACAGTATCGCGGTTAGGCGTTGCCACCGCCAGTGCCCTAGACCGGGGTGAACCGCCTGATTTGTCCTTTTTTTCGCGACGTCCATCAACTTAACAATGTGTGCACTAAATGGCTAAAACGAGTGTAATTGCTGACAGCGTGAGTGACCCTGCGACCACACCCCAGCCGGTGGCGTAGACACGGCTTAGGGAGAACCCAAATCCCCAATCCCAGGCCAGGTGTCTAACACCATTAAGGAGATGATAGTAGACACAAAACACGACTCCAGCGATGAGCAGCGTCGATATCCAACTATCCCAAAACGCGATAAAAACGGAATATGCGCCTTCACCGAACGCAATGTTGACGAGCCACAGGGACAGCACTACGGTAACGCCCGATAGAAAAATCCCGGTCAGTCGATGCATGATAGACAATACGCTCGTCAACTGAGGGCGGTACACCTGTAAATGCGGTGAGATCGGCCTTGCGCGAGAGTTCGACATTGGTTTACCTAAAATGTGTCCTTAGCGAATGCATCTTGCTAAAAGTCGATGCAACGACCCTTGAGTTCCCAATCGCCATAGCGTGTTGGGTCGGGCCGGGTTGATTTCGATTCCAATGAGGGCTCTGCCGCCAACGAATCGGGACCTCGAGGTTCTGCATCCCCCGCTTCCTGATGAAGTTCCTTCGCCTGCGGGTGGGGCGGATCGACAAGGATACCCTTAGCGGACGTTCCCAAATTTCTCGCCATTTTGTGCATTGCAACAACCTTGATTTTGCAAGGCTTCTTTTTTGTTTTCAAGGGCCATGGTGTTTGCGCCATGAACTCTGCGGAGCGTAATATCGCATGTCGCAGTGAAAACGCTGTCAGTATTGGCACGCCCCTTGCCCCCTCTCACGTACCACCGATAGATACCTATGTTGATTCCCGCCCCTGAGTTATCCGTCTTCCGTTGCTTTGGCAATGATGCAGAGGCATTTCTGCAGAGTCAGTTCACTAGCGACGTTTGTTCGATTTCCGCTGGAGGGTGGTCCTTGTCCGGATATTGTTCTCCCAAAGGCCGCCTGCTGGCCGTCTTTATTGTGTGTCGGCAAGGAAATGACTTTTTATTATCCACCCATGATTCTCTCGCGGACAGTGTAATCGCCCGTCTTCGTATGTATGTGATGCGCGCAGACGTCTCTTTCGAATCACTCACTGACCAAAATCTTGTTTTCCATGACAACAGGACGAGTAGTTCAGGGGTGTTGTCCAGCCAATCTGATTCATTCTCGCTTCAGGATCTCCTGGAGATTTCAACGATCGACGCAGTCGCTTCCAAAGAAACAGCAAGTTCAATCGGTTTCCGCAAACTCTGTATCGAGTTGGGATTGCCCATCATCAGCGGCCCGCTTTCCGAGGCCATGATCCCCCAGTCTGTAAATCTGGATCTCATAGGCGGCGTCAGTTTCACAAAGGGGTGCTACCCGGGCCAGGAGATCGTTGCTCGCGTTCGTTACAGAGGCAAGCCGAAGCAGCGAATGATCCGGGCCATTGGCGAACACGGAGGGTGCCCTGAGCCCGGAACTCAGGTTAGGGTCGAAACGGCAACTTCCGGACGTGACGGCGTAGTCATCTGCGCCGAGGCCGCCGACACGTCCGGCGAAATGCAGTTGTTAGCCGCCGTGCCGATAGAAGTGATGGCCTCCCCAGAGTCGGGAAGCCTTTTCTGGAAAGATATTCCGCTGACCGTCTCGCCGCTCCCCTACCCGATTCCGACAGACGCGCCCGGTTAAGCGCTAACTCCCGTCACGAGGCGGGACATTGTCGTCAGGCAGAACCACCTGGTAGTAGGTTTCCCCTGGCTTGATCAGCCCCAGTTGCTCGCGGGCTCTTGCTTCGATGGCCTCCACACGATTTTTGATCTCGTTGACATCCGCATGGAGTCGATTATTCCTCTCTCGAAGCGAGAGATTCTCCTGCTCCAACTCGTTGACCGAGCGCCGCAGGTGGATCAGATCAATGACATTGCTCTTCCCGAACCACAGCGCGTACTGCAAAGTCAGTACAAGTCCGATCAGGCAGAAGATTATCGTCCTGAGGTAGGGCACCGCCGGCTCTCAGTTTGCACCAACCACTTACAGTTGTTTGAAGGCTTGCTTGCCAGCATAGGCCGCACGCTCGCCGAGGGCCTCTTCGATCCGGAGCAGACGGTTGTACTTAGCTGTCCTCTCCGACCTGCACAAGGAGCCGGTCTTGATCTGATCAGCACCGACGCCAACAGCGAGATCGGCAATTGTGGTGTCTTCCGTTTCCCCTGATCGGTGCGAGACCGTGACCGCATAACCATTTGACTGCGCCAGCCGAACCGCATCCAATGTCTCGCTCAAGGTCCCAATCTGATTGACTTTGATCAGTATTGAGTTTGCCGCCTGCAGATCGACACCCTTTTGAAGAATGCCTGGGTTTGTGACAAAAAGATCATCCCCGGTTAATTGAACAGCCTGGCCCAACTTTTGTGTGAGTGCTATCCAACCTTCCCAATCATCCTCATCAAGAGGGTCCTCCAGGGAAAGGATTGGGTTTCGACCGGCGAGTTGAACAATGAGATCAACAAACTCGGGGCTGGTGTAACTGTGTTGTTCAGACTCCAGGCGATATACGCCATCTGTGAAGAACTCGGAACTGGCCAAATCGAGTCCCAGGAACACGTCCTGGGAAGTCGTGTAACCAGATTGCTCCACCGCCTGCAACACCGCCTTCAAGGCCGCTTCGTTTGAGGGGAAGTCCGGAGCGAACCCGCCTTCGTCTCCCACCGCCGTTTGAAGGCCTTGGGTGATCAATTCCGAACGCAACTTATGAAAGATCTCAGCCCCGCAACGAAGCGCCTCATGGAAGCTGTTGGTTCCCACCGGGAGGACCATAAACTCCTGAAAATCGATGCTGTTATCAGCGTGCGCCCCTCCGTTGAGGATGTTCATCTGAGGGACGGGAAGTCGCGCCGGAGTCGAATTGCTGTGGAGCGTACCTATGTGGTCGTATAAGTTCTGGCCAAGACCGAGAGCCGCCGCTCTGACCGTTGCCAGTGAGGCCGCAAGGATAGCATTTGCCCCTAGTCGTTCCTTGTTGGAAGTGCCGTCGAGACCGAGTAGCTCCTCATCAATCCGACGCTGATCCGACGCGTCTCGACCCTTGAGCCTTTGTTGAATTTCCCCGTTGACATTCGCGACCGCCCTGCTCACTCCTTTGCCATTGAACCGTGTGGGGTCGCCGTCTCTGAGTTCCAAGGCCTCACGTTTGCCCGTGGAGGCTCCCGAAGGGACCGCTGCGCGACCCACGACACCGTTTGCAAGGGTTACCTCCGCCTCGAGTGTTGGAAACCCGCGTGAATCCAGAATCTCTCTTGCGTGAACCTGGGAAATAGCAAGTGGGGATGGTTGGCTCATGGACTGGCGCCTCTCATTTTTCTAGAAATTTGATCTAAAGACTCGATTGTCTTGCAGCATCGTCAATTCTCAACAAGTCCTCAAGGAGGGGTTGCAGGCGCTCCAGCGGCCAGGCATTGGGCCCGTCACTGAGCGCTCTAGACGGATCAATGTGTGTCTCCATAAATACCCCGGAAACCCCCGCCGCAACCGCTGCCCGCGCCAATAATGGAACAAACTCTCGCTGTCCATCAGAGCGGTCGCCACCGGCCCCTGGCAACTGCACCGAGTGCGTAGCATCAAAAATCACCGGAAAACCAAGTGAGGCCATCACTTGCAGCGATCGCATGTCGACCACCAGGTTGTGGTAACCAAAAGTGGTTCCCCGTTCACATAAGAACAGATCAGTCGCGCCGGCTGCACTCGCCTTTTTTGCGACAGTGCGCATCTCCTGCGGTGCCATGAACTGCCCTTTTTTAATATTTACGGGCACACCGGTAGCCGCCGCGGCCACAATAAGATCAGTTTGTCGACAAAGAAACGCGGGGGTTTGCAGCACATCCACTGTCTGGGCCGCTAATGTCGCCTGTTCTGGAGTGTGAACGTCGGTTAATACCGGCAGTCCTGTTTCGGATCGGACTTCCTCCAGGATCCTGAGTCCAGCATCTAGTCCTGGGCCCCGAAAGGAATCTCCTGAGGAACGATTACCTTTATCGAACGAGGATTTGTACACCAAGAGGACATCAAGCGCGGACCCGATCCGAGCAAGCGCGTCGGCTGTGCGAAGCGCATTATCTCGACTCTCAATCACACACGGCCCGGCGATGAAAAACAGCGATTCTTCGCTACCTTTGCGATGATCAAAAATGCTCACGCTGCAGCCGTATTCGAACTCGGATCGGTGGATTTTTCCTGATGTTTTCGTGCAGCGGCGACGAACGCGGCGAAAAGCGGATGTCCATCACGCGGGGTTGAATTGAATTCCGGGTGAAACTGGCACGCTACAAACCACGGGTGGGACGGAATCTCGACCATTTCGACAAGATCGTCTCCAGAACGCCCAGCAACACGAAGACCCGCCTCTTCCAGACCGGGGCGATAATGATTGTTTACCTCATAGCGGTGGCGATGCCGCTCGGAAATGGTTTCCCGCCCGTAAATCCGGGCGCACAGGGAGTCTGAACGAAGGTGGGCCTCTTGCGCCCCAAGGCGCATAGTCCCTCCGAGATCATCACTTTCGCTGCGCTCCTTGCGCTCACCGTCACCCTCGGTCCACTCTGTCACCAATGCCACTACTGGGAATTCGCCCCGGTCATCGAATTCGGTACTGTTGGCTGTCCCCATCCCGGCGACGTGACGCGCGAACTCGATGACAGCAATCTGCAGACCGAGACAGATACCAAGATAAGGGGTGCCTGAAGTGCGGGCAAAGCGTGCCGCGTTGATCATCCCCTCAGTGCCCCGTTCGCCGAAACCTCCGGGTACAAGCACCGCATCAACGTCGGCGAGGACCTCAGCGGCCTTTTCAAAGCTGGTCAAATCTTCGGCATCAACATACTGCACGACCGGCCGGACATGATTCTGGATACCCGCATGGATAATGGCCTCGGATAGGGATTTATAAGACTCTGTGAGGGAGACATATTTTCCGACCATGGCGATGGTGAGTTCTGCTTCAGGTGACCCCATCACTTCAACGACTTTATCCCACTCTGCTAGGTTCGATTGCTCTCCCCCAAGCGCAAGATGTCGAACGACCGCTCCATCCAGACCCTGCTCATGGTAGCGCCTTGGAATTGAGTAAATATTGTCGACATCTTCGGCGGAGATAACCGAGGCTTCATCTACGTTTGTAAATAAAGAGATCTTGCGACGCGCATCGGCGGGCAACGGGTCATGCGCCCGGCAAAGCACAATATCCGGTTGAATCCCGATGCTGCGTAACTCTTTGACGGAATGCTGAGTTGGCTTTGTCTTGATTTCCCCTGCTTTATGCAGGGCGGGAACCAGAGTGAGGTGAAGGAAAATTGTGCTCTCTCTTCCGAGTTCGATACGCATCTGACGGATGGCTTCGAGAAACGGAAGAGACTCGATATCACCTACAGTGCCTCCGATCTCTACAAGGCAGACATCATGCCCTTGTCCTGCTGCAATAATCGATTCTTTGATTTCATTGGTGATGTGGGGGATTACCTGAACGGTACCCCCAAGAAAGTCCCCCCGACGCTCCTTGCGGATGACTCGTTCGTAGATCTGCCCGGTCGTAAAGTTATTTTTCCGGCTCATTCGGGTTCGAACGAACCGTTCGTAATGTCCGAGGTCAAGATCCGTCTCCGCGCCATCGTCGGTAACGAACACCTCACCATGTTGGAACGGGCTCATTGTTCCTGGGTCAACATTGATGTACGGGTCGAGTTTCACCAAAGTGACCTTCAACCCTCGAGCTTCCAGCAGAGCACCCAGTGAAGCCGCGGATAATCCTTTGCCAAGCGACGAAACAACACCGCCTGTGATGAACGCAAATTTTGGGGAGGTTCCGTCGGACATGGCTTCCTATGATCGAGATTGATCTATACGGGCGGTGGGTCCTGGCAAATCAGCCATTGCTGTCTCGGCCAACGACACCCGACGGCCGGTTAGGATAACAGACGAGTCTTTTTGTTACAACGGACCGTTTTTCGTCCACGCTTCTTTTCTCAGGTCATGAATCTGTATTTCAATAGCTGCTTCGTCAGATCCAGCGGTGCAGGACTCGTCGACGACCACCTGCGGCATTGCCGCAAAACGGCCGTTAATGAAGACTAGCGGAATCCTCTCTCGCTGCCAGGGGGGCAGATCAGACTCCTGAAGAAGTTTTCGCAGCGAGCGCCGGTGATGTCCGCGTCCTATGGGCTTTACAGCTTGTTGTCCCCTCCGCCAGCGTAACTCGACCGTCCCCTGACGAAACAGTTCAGCATTTAACCCGAGGGCGTCGGTCGAGCGGGTAGTCACGGCAATATCAGGCCCTCGAACGGATAATTCAGGGCCGTGCCACACCTGCCCCTCTGAAGGTGCCTGTTCGTTTAACAGGGGCTCAGGAACCAAAAAGATGCGGTCGCGATGGCATCTGAAGCTAGCGCCTCCCGCGCTCAGCACAGGCGAGGCGCTCTGGCTGTTCGAATCGAGTTGTCGGACGAATTCACGGAGTGCCCGTTCTGAAGGCACGTGAAGGCCGTTTGTCACAACCCAGTACCGAAGAACGTTCAGAACGCGGGGCCGATCAAGTTGCAGAAGTTTCAGTTTGCAGATTGACCCCAGATCCCAAAGTATGTTTTTGCCACCTGAAAGTGTGCACGCAGCAAGATCCTGCGCAGCCACGCCGTCTAAGATCGACTGCACCTCCCGAAAATACCCTGCGCTTCTAGCCAGAGCGTTAGCCGTGTTGGGCCAACGCTCTTGGAGGATGGGAAAGACCCGTCGGCGCACAAAATTCCTGTCGTAGGCCTCTTCTAAATTGGAGCCATCGAAAACGATCTCGAGGTTGTGCTCGGCCACCCATTCCTGCAATCGCTGCTTGGGCACCTCAAGTAAAGGTCTGAGCACCATCATGCCATAGAGGCGTTGTGCCGGACGCATGGCGCCAAGTCCCCGGACAGCGGACCCCCTCATCAGTCTTAGGAGTAATGTTTCGCCCTGGTCCTCAAGGTGATGAGCTGTTATCAATAAATCCTCGATCCCGCAGAAGCTGGAGAACCATTGATATCGCTGCTCTCTTGCCCTGGCTTCACGTAATTTGCCAGAGTTAGGCCGCAGGCCAGAGTCGTCGCACCGTTTCAGAGTAAAGGACTCGAACGGTATGTCGAGACGACGACAGAAGTTTTCACAATGCGTTTTCCACGAGGAGGACTCTTCGGACCAGTTATGGTCTACGTGCAACGCCCGGACTTGTAGTCCGAAGGGCTCCCTCAGGGAGGCGAGCACCGAGAGTAAGGCTGTGGAATCGTTGCCGCCGCTAAACGCAACGTTGATTCGTCTCTTCCGATAAGGTTCGAGCGCGCGCCAGACTACCCTTTGCAGGGGATGCAGCCTGTCTGTCCGATCAGGACTCGTCTTTGAATCGCCCAAAGGAGCGCAACCTCGTGTCACGCTGGCGTAACAACTCTTCGGTCGTCAGGGAATTCAAATCGTGGAGTTGCTCCTGGATCACACCACCAAGCTGCTCGGCAGTCTGATCAGGGTCACGATGAGCGCCGCCCAATGGCTCCTGAACCACAATATCAACAAGCCCGTTCTGCTTAAGGCTCTCTGACGTAATTTTCATCGCGGTCGCAGCTGTCTGGGCCTTGTCAGCGCTCTTCCAGAGGATCGACGCACAACCCTCCGGGCTGATAACGGAATAGGTCGCGAACTGAAGCATCACTAAGCGATCACATACACCGATCGCAAGCGCCCCGCCGGAGCCACCTTCGCCGATGACGACCGAGACGATCGGTACATTGAGGCCTGCCATCGTCGCAATACTCTGGGCAATGGCTTCACTTTGTCCGCGCTCCTCAGCCCCAATGCCAGGATAGGCGCCGGGAGTGTCAATTAAGGTAACGACCGGCAGTCCGAACTTTTCGGCCATACGCATCAGTCGTTGAGCCTTGCGATAGCCTTCGGGACTGGGCATCCCGAAGTTTCTTCGCACTTTCTCCTTCGTATCCCGGCCCTTCTGGTGTCCGATGATCATTATCCCTTTGCCGCCGATCCGAGCCAGGCCACCCACCACCGCTGGATCGTCACGGTACATCCGATCTCCGGACAGCTCCTGAAAATTTGAGAAAATCCGGGAGATGTAGTCAAGAGTGTGAGGACGTTGCGGGTGCCGGGCCAACTGTGTGATCTGCCAGGCGTCAAGGGAAGAGAATATTTCCCGGGTGAGTTTGCGACTCTTGGTCTCCAGGCGTTCGATTTCACGGTGCAGGTCGAGCGCTCCATCTACGTCGACCCGGCGCAACTCATCAATTTTCGCCTCAAGATCGACAATTGGCTGTTCGAAATCTAGCGAGTTGCTCATAGGATTATTTTACTCTTGAAGACCAGAGGCGGGCTAATCAAGCGGCCTTGGTGTCGCCGACTTGGTCTCTCTTGTTCGCTGGCCGAATCCCGAATTTAATCGCTGATTCCCCAACAAAGTTGACGAGGCTATCCAATAATTCTGGTTCTGGGCGCAAGCGCCACTGCTCCCCAAGACGTATGGACAGGCTATCTCCGTCGGAGTTTTTATAGTTCACCACCACATTGGTTGCACCTGGGGTAAAGGGCCGAAGAAGCGTTTTCAATTCATCAGCCGCGCTCCGGGCATCGAGCGTATCAGGAAGTGTGATGTTGAGCTCCGCCAGGCGCTCGGCGCGAAAACCCTCCAACGTCCACAGGCCGTCAGCTTTTAGCGCCAGCAACCCTGAGCGGTCGTCAGTGCCGGTTGCGCCCCGGACAAGCACCAATCCCTTGGCGCCCAAGGTGCTCCTGGCCTCTGAAAAGAGCGCCGGAGAAATGCTGATATCCGCGTAACCCGTGCCGTCATCCAGTCTGAAAAACGCTGCCATTTCCCCTCTACGGTTTTGAAAAGTCCTAACGTCCTGAATCAGTCCGGTTAGCATGACGGCTTTCTCCGAATGGTGCGGCGTCTTGGCAATCCGGACTGCCCCGATCGCCCTCAACTCGGACTTATGGTGTTCGATCGGATGGCAGGTCAAATAAAACCCGAGACTGTTGCGCTCCATCTCAAGGCGCTTGCGTGCTGTCCATTCGCTCCCTTGAGGCACCGTAAGCACGACTTCGTCTACGGACGGGATCCCGAACATGTCATTTTGGCCAGAAGAGGCATTGCTGACCTGTTGTCCGGCCGCATCCAGGGCCTGAGGCAGCTGATATTCAAGGTGAGCACGGTCTACACCAAATGAATCGAGAGCGCCGGAGCGAATTAGCGCTTCCAAAGTCTTCTTGTTGACTTTCTGAGAATCAATTCGTTGACAAAGGGATAAAAGATTATGAAAGCCACCGCTTTGCTCGCGCTCCTTTAGAACATCTTCCAGCGCTTTTTCGCCCACGCCTTTAATCGCGCCCAGGCCATAAATAATTGAGCCATCCTCAGCCACAGAGAATCTGAGTTCTCCACGATTGATGTCAGGGGGTTTTATATTGAGACCCATAGACTTTGCTTCCCGAATCAGGATGACGACTTTGTCAGTGTGTTCCATATCCGCAGAGAGCGCAGCCGACATAAATTCTGCCGGGTAGTAATTCTTTAACCAAGCTGTCTGGTAACTTAATAGTGCGTACGCGGCGGAGTGGGATTTGTTAAAACCGTAGCCGGCGAACTTCTCAATCAGATCGAAGATACGTGCCGCACTAGACTCTTCTATCTCCCTTTGCTTTGCCCCATCGATAAAGGCTTGTCGTTGGCGATCCATTTCCTCCGGCTTTTTTTTGCCCATGGCCCTTCGAAGCAGGTCGGCCGATCCCAGACTGAATCCCGACAGTTCCCGCGCAATCTCCATGACCTGCTCCTGATACAGGATTACGCCGTATGTGGGCTCCAAAATTGATTCAATTTGATCGTGCAAAGATGCGACGGGCTCCCGGCCGTGCTTGCGATTAATGAAATCGTCTACCATCCCCGATTGAAGAGGGCCAGGCCGGAAAAGGGCCACCAGAGCTGTCAGCTCGTCAAATCGGTCCGGCTGCAGCCGTTGGATCAGTTCCTGCATACCGCGCGACTCCAGTTGGAATAACGCAGTGGTCTTTCCGGTACAAATGAGTTGATACACATCTGGATCATCTGGGGTTAATGACTCCAGATCAATGGGTGGCTCACCCCTCTTCTGCCGCGTTTCATTGACCAGACGGGTTGCCCAGTCGATCACTGTCAGCGTGCGGAGACCGAGAAAATCGAATTTGACAAGGCCGATCGCCTCAAGGTCATCCTTATCGAACTGGGTGACGGCCTGGGTCATCCCAGGCTCCCAGTACAAGGGGGAGAATTCGGCTATGGGGGCTGGCGCAATGACCAACCCGCCTGCATGTTTTCCAGCGTTTCGCGGCATCCCCTCCAGGCGCCGCCCATTGTCTATCAACTGGGTCACTTCTGCTTCGTTGCGATACCGACGACGCAGTTCTTCATCCTGCGCCAGAGCCTTTTCGAGCGTCATGCCGACCTCAAACGGAACCAGCTTGGCCAGGGTGTCGCAAAAGCCGTAGGGCATGCCCATGACACGCCCGACATCGCGGACGACGGCGCGGGCTGCGAGCGTGTTGTAGGTGATGATCTGCGCCACTTTTTCAGAACCGTAGCGATCACTCACATATTCAATCACCCGGTCTCGCCCAACCATGCAGAAGTCAATGTCAAAGTCTGGCAATGAGACGCGCTCCGGATTAAGAAAGCGTTCAAAAAGCAGCCCGTGTGCGATCGGGTCAAGGCGGGTAATACCCAGCGCGAATGCGACAAGAGATCCGGCGCCGGAACCCCGGCCGGGACCTACCGGAACGCCATTGTCCCGCGCCCATTGCACGAAATCAGCAACAATCAGGAAGTAACCGGCAAATCCCATACGAGTAATCGTCTCGATCTCAGAGGCGAGCCTTTCCTGATAGGCCTCGTCCGCTATGCCGCCGGTCTTACCGATATAGGCGAGGAGTCCTTTTTGTGCTTCGGCCGCTAACGCCTTCTCGGCGCTGTTGTCATCGGCGCTCTCAAATAGCGGCATGTGGGTTGTGTCGAAATCAATAAAGACATTACAACGCTTGGCAATCTCGACTGTGTTTTCGATCGCGCTTGGCAAATCTGAAAAAATCTCTGCCATTTCGACAGGCGTGCGCAGGTATTGTTCGGTCGTAAAGGCTCTGGGCCGACGAGGGTCGTCCAGTACCCGGCCTTGATGAATGCAGGTTCTGATCTCATGTGCCTCAAAATCTGAAGCGGAGAGAAACCGGACGGAATTGGTTGCGACGAGGGGCGCTCCCTCCTTTGATGCCATCTCCAGTGCCCTGGCCTCATACTCGCGCTCGTCGGGACGGTTAGTGCGGGTCAGTTCAATAAAGAAGTTTCCTTCAAACATTGTCGCGTACTGCCTGAAAAACTCCAATGCTCTGTCAGGATGTCCGGCGATGAGCGCGCGGCCGATGTCGCCGTCCATTCCCCCGGAGAGCCCAATAAGATCTTTTGCAATCGGTTCGAGTCGTTTCCGCTCGACCAGGAGCGTATGCCCAGACCGTGGCTCGGTATAGATGTCTGTCAAGAGATGACTCAGCGCTTTAAAACCCCGATTATTCCGACACAGGAGGCCTATTCGGCCAGCCGACTTACCACCACCGCGATCCGAGATATCAAGATGAACGCCGAAAAGTGGCTTGATGCCGGCGTCTACACAGGATCGGTAGAACTTGATGGCGGCATAAACATTGGAGACGTCAGTCATTGCGACCGCAGGCATGTGAGCTGACGCGGCCGCGTCCGCAAGCTCATCGATCCGAACAATCCCGTCCACCAGGGAGTATTCCGTATGAAGGTTTAAGTGAACAAAAGAAGTTGTCACGATCGCTTCGACTCAAGTGCGTTTTCTGAAATCAATTAAAGTCTCCCTGGTGTTTGCAGAGCCTCGCGAACGGGTCTAAAGGAAAACCGATGGACTGCGCTCGGACCAAAATGCTCGAGGGCCTCCAGGTGGACACGAGTAGGATACCCCTTATGCTGACCAAAGCCATACTCTGGAAATTTTTTATCCAATTCATGCATATAGCGGTCCCGGTAGACTTTAGCCAGCACCGATGCCGCTGACACGCTTGCCTCAGTGGCGTCCGCCCGAGGCCGTGCAGTGCTCGCCCAAGGGAGTCTCGGAGTAAATTTTCCGTCTACGATTACTCTTTCGGGCTCAAAGGTCAGCCCCAAGACAGCTCGCCGCATCGCGATGAGCGTCGCCATGTGGATATTGAAATGATCGATTTCTGTGGCGCTCGCTAGCCCTATCGACCAGGCCAGCGCGGCCTTTCTTATCTCGAGGTTTGCCTCTTCTCTTTTTCGTTTGGAAAGTTTCTTCGAGTCCGCCAGTCCTTCGTATTGAAAGCCGCTGCCCAAAATCACCGCGGCAGCAACCACAGGGCCGGCCAGTGGGCCGCGGCCGGCCTCGTCTACGCCCGCGAGACCGGGAGCCAAGCTGACGGTCACGGACGCCTCACCAAATCCAAAATCGTATCAACGATCCGTTCATTGGTATCCATGTTCAGGGCCTCCTGAATCCCCAGAAGCGAGCAGCGCATCCCCTCTGCCGCTTCCGTATCCAAGAGCAGTTGCTGTATCGCCGGAACAAGGTTTTCCTCGGTCGCGTCTTTTTGAAGAAATTCCGGTACGAGTGGCTCGGGCATAAGATGGTTGGGCATGGACACGATGTGGGTGGAAGCCAGGGCTCGGGCGAGCCGATAAGAGAGCTCTGAGACCCGATACGCCACTACCATCGGACATCCGACCAGCGCCGCCTCAAGCGCAGCGGTTCCGGATGCCAGCAACGCTACGTCGCTGGCGGAAAGGCACTCCCGCGCCTGTCCATCAACTAACCGGATCTGTCTGGTGAGCCCTTCGAGTGACACCAAGCTGAGGAACTGTCGCTTGACTCTGTCACTCGCAAACGGGATAAGAAAGAAGAGCGTCGGGTCAGCCTCGGCCAGTCTTCGAATCGAGGCAACAAACGTTGAAGACAGATGTCGGATTTCAGACTCTCGACTTCCCGGAAGGATAGAGACAATCTTCTGGTTTGGCGCGAGGTCGAGAAGCTTTCTCGACCCTTCTTTAGAAAGGTGGGCGGTCTCTCGTGCCGCCGGATGCCCGACAAATGTCGCTGGCACTCCCCGTTCTTCGTAAAAGCTTTCTTCAAACGGAAACAAGACCAATATCCGGTCAACCGCTTTACGGATCTTTCGTACCCGGTAACTCCTCCAGGCCCAGACTGTCGGACTGACAAGATGCATCGCCGGAATCCCCAATTTGCGCAACCGCCGTTCCAGGTGGAGATTGAAGTCCGGTGAGTCAATTCCTAAGAAAAGATCGGGCGGGTTTCGTCTGAAATCCGAAATCAGGCGATTTCGGATCCTCAGAGCATTGGGGAGTTTTCGCCACAGATCCTCCAAACCCATAATAGAGAGATCATGGATGTCGCAGGTCGACTGCAGTCCTAGCCGGCTCAGTTCCGGGCCGCCGATCCCCTGCAACTGCAGAGTCGGTGCGCGCCGCAGCAGAGCCGAAACCACGCCGCTTCCCAAACGGTCCCCTGAGGGTTCAGCAGCAACGACGCCAATTCGTAAGCGCGACGCCACCGGCAGGCCTTAGCGAATTACGCCCCGCTGTGATTGCGAGAGAAAATCCAGAAGTTGTTCTGCTTCCGGCGAGGACGTTTGACCGCCTGTGGATGATCCAGTGTTACTGGCAACATTTCGCCCACGAAACTTGTGTTTATAAACCTCGCGAAGTTCCGCAATCACCTCGTCGCTGAAATCCCGACGGCGAAGTCCGCGGACGTTGATGCCATAAGTCTTTGCCGGGCTGCCCGCAACGATGAGGTAAGGAGCGACATCCTGTAGGCAGACCGTCCCTATCCCAGTCAACGAATGTGACCCTATGCGACAGAACTGATGGATCAACGTGAATCCGCCGAGGATTGCGTAGTCCCCCACTTCGACGTGACCTGCCAGGCTGGCGCCGTTGGCGAAAATGATGTGATCTCCTAATGTGCTGTCATGCGCGATGTGGCTATACGCCATTAGAAAGTTGTTGTTGCCTATATGGGTGACGCCAGTTCCTCTGTCCGAAGTTGAACCCCGGTTCAAGGTGACGTATTCGCGGATGACATTCGCGTTGCCAATCTCCAGGCGGGTGGGTTCGCCGGCGTACCCCGCAAACTGCGGATCTTCGCCGATAGAAGCAAAGGAATAGATTCGGTTATCCCGGCCAATCTGCGTGCCCGAACGCACAACGACGTGCGAGCCAATTCGGGTGCCCCGTCCAATTGAGACATCTTTCTCGATGACGCAGAACGGACCAATCTCAACTTCTTCTGCGAGATAGGCGCCGGGGTCAATAACCGCCCGGTCGCTAATCACTCAATTGGCCTGTGGGTGAAGAGCACATCGGAGGAACACACCAGCTTATCCGACACAGAAATGGTTCCTGAGCACTTCCATAGGGCTCGTCGCTGGGTTTCCAACTGCACATCAATGATCAATTGATCTCCCGGTTCAACGGGCGCCTTGAATCGCGCCTTATCCACACCGGCAAAAAGATACACGTTCTTCTGACTGGCTTTCGCGTCAATGATCAGACTCACGAGAATTGCTGAGGCCTGAGCGATACTTTCCAGCATTAGAACACCGGGGAACACCGGTCGATGGGGAAAATGGCCGTCGAAAAAAGGTTCGTTGGCCGTTACGTTTTTCAACGCGCGCAATCGCTCACCCGGTGTCACGTCCAGCACCCGGTCAATCAACAGAAATGGGTAGCGGTGCGGGAGGATTTCCCGGATACGGTGTATGTCTATTTCGTTATCTTCGATTTCCACACATAACTACCCAGGACACAGAGTGGCCGAGAACGTAATTGGCCCGTTAATCAGACAGTTTAGGCTTCAAGGAAGTTGAGCCAGTCGTTCGAGAACAAGGTCTGTGATATTGACGGCTTCACTGACGTATACCGCCTGCTCCACCACGAGGTCATAGTTCCCTGCCCTGGCAAGCTCTACGATGACCTCACGAACCAGGGCCTGGAGTTTAGCGAGTTCTTCATTCCGCCGGAGATTGTAGTCCTCTCTCGCTTCCTGTTGGTCTCGCGCCAGTCTCCGCTTCAGGTTCTCTATCTCACGTTGGCGGGCCTGCGCGGTGGTGGCGTCCATTATCAGAATGTTCTTCTCAAGGTCCGCCTCCATATCCTGTATCTGGCCGTGTCGCAGCTTGAGGTCCTGATCGCGAGATCGGAATTCCTCTTCAAGAGCGGCCAGCGCAGTGACGCCCTGCGGCGCCTGTTCAATCAACCTTACGGGGTCTACAAACCCGATCTTGGACGCACTTTGAGCGGCCGAGGGTCCCGAAACGAGCAGCCCGATCAACACGATCGTGCCCCATTTGGCAAAAAACGAGGATCTGGAAATTTTTGTCATGATGCGAGGTCCCGATTAGCGCCCGTCCGGTTTAGCGCAGAAGTGAGCCCAATGTGAACTGAAGACGTTTGACGTCATCACCCGGCTCATCATTTAACGGTTGGGCCATAGTGAGAGAGATTGGACCGACAGGAGAAAACCAGTGAAAGCCCGCCCCGACGCTTAAGCGAATGTCTCCGACGTCGAAATCGCTGCTCGAGGCAAACACCTGGCCCGCATCGGCAAAGAGGCTCAGGCGTTTATCGTTGTCCTCTTGTAACCCGAACACCGGAAAGTACATCTCGACGCCTGCTACGGTCCTGATACCGCCGCCGAGAGGCGCCGCGTCCGCGCCGGTGCTTACCGGACCTAAAGAGCGGGCTTCGAAGCCGCGGACGCTACTGGCCCCGCCAGCGTAGTAGTTTTTAAAGAACGGCAATTCCTCAAGATCGCCGTATCCGTCGCCATATCCGACGTCTCCGCGAAGATTCAAAATGAGTCGGCCAACCAGTTGACGGTACCAGCTTCCACGAACGGACAACTTGTAGTACTCCAGATCACTTCCCGGAAAACCAACCTCTGCGGATATTCTTTGAAAAAATCCCTGCCGAGGAAAGAAGATACTGTCGCGGGTGTCCTTTGAGAAACCGGTAGAGAGATTGAAATTCAGATTGTCCGGGTATCGATCGATAAATGACTGATACTCCGGCGGCGTTGAAGAAGTGGAAGCAAGGCTGATGTCTTCAATCGCCGCGCTGAGACTGAGCGCGTTGTATTCAGACATCGGGATGCTATACCGAATACCCCCGCCGTTCGTTTCCGACGTGTAATCCGCTGTTGTGACCGAGTCTGTATCGGTCTTTTCCCGGTTAACAAACAAAGCGCGACTGACGCCCTCTGCTGTGTGGTAGGGATTTCGGTATTCGATATCAAAAGTCTGTTCAACTTTCGATAACTCTGCCTTGACATTGAGTTCCCGGCCCGTACCGAAGAGATTTCCCCGATGTACCTCGGCCAGCACAAAGAGTCCGTCGGAGTCTTCATATCCAGCCCCGAACATGAAATTACCTGTGGCACGCTCTTTAACAACCACGGAAAGATCGACCTGGTCAATGGAACCCGGCACCGAGGTCAGATCGATATTGACGTCATCAAAGAATCCCAAGCGGGCGATTCTTTCACGCGAGCGCCGCAGCTTTTCTGCGGAAAAGACGGATGATTCAAGCTGACGCATCTCCCGCCGGATTACTTCATCGAGCGTCGCCTGGTTGCCGCTGATGTTGATCGTGCGCACATAAACCAGAGGGCCCGGATCCACGGCAAAGACAAAGTTCACCTGGTAATCTGCCTCATTAATGTCGGTAATGGCGTTGACGTTGGCAAACGCATATCCATGGTCGGCCAGCTTGCTCTCGATCGCCGAACGCGAAGCAACCAGGTCTGTCTGGGAAAAGGGCTCGCCAGTCGGCATATCAATCAAGCCCAGGAGTTCCTCAGCAGAAAAACCCCCGCCCCCTTCAACGTCGATGTTGCCGACACGAAACAGTTGCCCTTCTTTAAGCGCGAAAGTAATAAAAATGTCCTGTTTGTTTTGGCTGATCGTCACATCAGAGGAGAGTAATTCGAAGTTCATGTATCCTCTGTCGAGGTAGAAACTACGCAAGGTCTCCGAGTCGGCAAGCAACTCCTCTTTCGAATACTGCCCGATCTGGGAGATGAAACTGTGCCACCGCTCCTCTCCCAACGAAATTTCGGAGAGCAGTTCCTTATCCGTGAAAATCTCGTTGCCAACGATGTTTATTTCCCGGATACGCGCCACGCGGCCTTCGTCTATCGTTAGCGACACAGAAACGCGATTGAGGTCGACTGGGGTAACCACTGCATCGACTGTTGCAGAATATCGGCCTTTGGCAAAGTATTGTTCTTCAATCGCCTGAACCAATTGCTCCAGGAGCGGTTCGCGAAAAATTCGGCCCTGTGTGACGCCTACCTGAGTCAGCGCTTTCTCGATAGATTCATCATCGATATCCTTGTTGCCACTGAACTCGACGTCTGAGATAGCAGGACGCTCGGAAACCGCAACGATCAGAATATCCTCTTGACGCCGAATCTCCACATCCTGGAAAAAGCCGGTGGCAAACAATGCCTTGATCGACTGATTAATCAGTGCCTCATCGGCGACGTCCCCTACCTTGATAGGCAGGTAGTTGAAGATCGTGCCCACCTCGATGTTTTGCGCGCCGTCGACGCGTATATCTTCGACAACGAAATCCGCCACCGCTGCCGCGGAGAAAACCAACAAGGCCAACCCTGTGACCCGGGGTGTGAAGCCTCTTAGGAGGGATTTGACTAACTTCATGTGTGTTTTCATGAAAGCAGGCTCAGAAAGTCATTATAAAACGCCAGGCCCATTAACAGCACAATAAATACGATCCCGAATTGCTGACCCCACAACAACACTTTTTCCGGGAGCGGCCGCCCCAAGAGTCCCTCCACGGCAAAATAGACGAGATGCCCGCCATCCAGGACGGGGATGGGCAGCAAATTGATAATCCCGAGACTGATGCTGAGGACAGCGAGAAATGCCAGAAACTGCGTCAAACCGAGACTCGCGGATTGGCCGGCATATCTCGCAATTGAAACGGGCCCGCTCAAATGCTCTCGAGAGGCGCTGCCGGTTAGCATCTTTCCAAAAAGCCGCACGGTTAAAGACGACATGAGCCAGGTCGTCTCCATCCCCCGTACGGCCGCGTCGAGGGGTCCGTACCCTACCCGGGTGATGTGTTCGCTGAGATCAACTTCAGTTGGGCCATAGATCCCTATTCGCCGAACGCTTGTGCCGCTCACGGTTTGAAAATCTGCGACAACCGGAATACTGATTCTGGTCCCGTCGCGATCGAGTGAAAGGTTCAATTCGCGACTGGATCCTGAGGCAATCTTCCCGACGAGATCAGCCCAATCCGCGACGGAAACGCCATCAAGTGCCAAGATCCGATCGCCCTGAACGACGCCGGCCCGCTCCGCGGGACCGCCTTTCACCAAGCCAGCCACTTTTGCCTCCGGAATCGGCAAAGCGGGTATGAGACCGATCACGCTCGAGAGCACGGCCGGATTGAAAAACCCTTCTTCCTGCTGATCAAGAGAAACCAGCAGTGTTCGCCGCCCCAAAGACGGCCTATCGATGACAAATACCAACTCTGCTGAGGCTGCAGCCCGATCGAGCAGGTAAAGCCTCTGATCAGACCAGCCGCGTATGGGCCTGTCATCGACGGACAGGAGTTGATCGCCGGGCATGAACCCCGATTGCTCGGCAATGCTGCCAGGGGTCACCGAGCCGACAACGGGCTTCAGATCATCGGTCCCCATCATGCCAATAAGCCAATAAAGCACCACTGCTAACAAAAGGTTGGCGGCTGGGCCCGCCAAAACGATCAGGGAACGACTTGAAAGCGGCTTGCGATTGAATGCATGGTCGCGTTCTTCAGCGGCGACGTCTCCTTCGCGCTCATCCAGCATCCGCACGTAACCGCCCAGAGGAATTGCTCCGACCGCATATTCGGTTTCTGTCGGCGCCCTCTGCCAACGCCAAATGGTTTTGCCGAATCCAACCGAGAATTTCAAGACGCGCACGCCCAGCCACCGGGCGACGATGAAATGGCCAAATTCGTGAAAACTGACCAACACCGCAATGGCGATTAAGAAAAACAGCACGTTATTGAGAATTTCCATGAGACCGTATTCTACTTGGCTAAGACGACAGACCCCGTTGAACCATCTCTCTCGCCAGCGCCCGCACCGCCAGATCAATCTCGACTACGTGCGCGAGGTCGGAGACCTCTGACGGCTCATGTATTTGCAAAATCCGGTCCACCACTTGAGGGATCTCACAAAACCTGATCCGAGTCTCAAGAAAAGCCTCAACGGCGATCTCATTTGCAGCGTTCAGGGCGATGGGTACGCTTCGGCCAGATTTTGCCGCCTCCCTCGCCAGTACCAGGCTTGGGAAACGCTCAAGGTCAGGCCGCTCAAAGCCGAGTTGACCAATCTCAACAAGATCGAGCGCCTCAATTCCGGAAGATGCTCTCTCAGGATAGGCAAGACCGTAAGAAATAGGAATTCGCATATCAGGATTCCCCATCTGCCCAATAAGAGACCCGTCGTTGAACGCCACCATCGAGTGCAGCACGCTCTGCGGATGGATGATGATATCGATTTGGCTTTCGTCGAGGCCGAACAAGTTACAGGCTTCAATAAGTTCAAGCCCCTTGTTCATTAAGGTAGCTGAATCGACAGAAATCTTTGGTCCCATGTTCCACGTTGGATGTGCGAGCGCTTGTGCGGGGGTTGCGTTAGCAATCGCGGCCGCAGATGCCCGCAAGAACGGCCCGCCGGACGCGGTCAGCGTAATCCGGGACACCCCAGCCCCTGCTGACCGGCTGCCGATACCGCGACCGGAGGTCACATCTTGTTGAAGCTCGAGCGGCAAGCACTGGAATATCGCATTGTGCTCACTGTCGATCGGCATCAGACACGCGCCAGAGCCCAAAGCCGCGTTCCGCACGAGCTGCCCACACATGACGAGCGGCTCCTTGTTCGCAATCAAGACACGTTTTCCAGCCTCAACAGCCGCTAGCGTTGATCCCAGGCCCGCCGCCCCGGAAACTCCCGCGATTACCGTATCCACGTCGGGGTGGGTCGCGGCCGCTATGAGGCCCTCTTCACCGCCGAGATAACGACTCCCTTTGCAGCTGTCCAAGAC
>Ga0181579_10000475_pt1 | contig 32161 bp, 26 predicted proteins | sample 071ome_24_FD_132996 | JGI IMG/M metagenome (GOLD analysis project Ga0181579, IMG submission 132996) | Coastal salt marsh microbial communities from the Groves Creek Marsh, Skidaway Island, Georgia - 071402CT metaG (megahit assembly) | ecosystem: Environmental > Aquatic > Marine > Intertidal...
CTGCAGTTCAGCGGCGCGCTCGATATCGGCGGCGACCTCTCCTATCGGATGCGCGGCGAGACCCACGCCTGGACGCCCGAAACCATCGGCCTGCTTCAACACGCGGCCCGGTCCGGCGACCAGAACCGCTATCGCGCCTATGCCAAGAAGATGAACGACCAGGACCGCAAGCTGCGGAACATCCGGGCCCTGTTCGAGATCAGATTCTCCGACAACCCGGTTCCCCTGGACGAGGTCGAGCCGGCCAGTGAAATCGTCAAGCGCTTCGCCACCGGCGCGATGTCCTTCGGGTCTATCTCCTGGGAGGCGCATACCACGCTTGCCATCGCCATGAACCGCATCGGCGGGCGCTCCAATAGTGGCGAGGGCGGCGAGGACGAGAAGCGTTTCACCCCGCTCGAAAACGGCGACAACATGGTCTCGCGGATCAAGCAGGTCGCCTCGGGACGCTTTGGCGTCACCACCGAGTATCTGGTAAACGCGACGGATCTTCAGATCAAGATGGCCCAAGGCGCCAAGCCCGGCGAAGGTGGTCAGCTGCCCGGCCACAAGGTGGATGCCTGGATCGGACGCGTGCGTCGCTCCACGCCCGGCGTCGGCCTGATTTCTCCGCCGCCGCATCACGACATCTATTCGATCGAGGATCTGGCACAGCTGATCCATGACTTGAAGAACGTCAATCCAGAGGCCCGGGTTAGTGTCAAGCTGGTCTCGGAATTGGGGGTCGGGACGGTCGCGGCGGGCGTCGCCAAGGCGCATGCCGACCACGTCACCATCTCCGGCTTCGAGGGCGGCACCGGCGCCAGCCCGATCACCTCGATCCAGCATGCCGGCAGCCCGTGGGAGATTGGTCTCGCCGAAACCCACGAGACGCTGGTGCGCAACCGTCTGCGCGGCCGCATCGCGGTCCAGGTCGATGGCGGCTTCCGCACCGGCCGCGACGTCGTCATTGGAGCATTGTTGGGCGCCGACGAGTTTGGCATCGCCACCGCCGCCCTGGTCGCGGCGGGCTGCATCATGATGCGCAAGTGTCATCTGAACACCTGCCCCGTCGGGGTCGCCACGCAAGACCCGGAACTGCGCAAGCTGTTCACCGGTCAGCCGGACCACGTCATCAACTTCTTCACCTTCCTCGCCGAGGAAGTACGCGAGTTGATGGCTCAATTGGGTTTCCGGCGGTTCGACGAGATGATCGGACAGCGAGATCGCCTTAACAGTCAAGCCGTCATTGACCATTGGAAAGCCCGCAATCTGGATCTCTCCCGTCTATTGCACGCGGTCGAGCCCGGGCCCGACGTCGCGATCCATCAGTGCGAGGAACAGGATCACGGCCTCGACAAGGCGCTCGACAACATGCTTATCGAGAAGGCCGCGTCGGCCATTGAATCCGGCACCCCGGTCACCATCGAGACGCCCGTCGCCAATACCAACCGCACGGTCGGCGCCATGCTTTCGGGGCGCATAGCCAAGAAACACGGCAATGCCGGCCTTCCGGACGGGACCATCCACGTCAAGCTCAAGGGAAGCGCCGGACAAAGCTTCGGCGCCTTCGCGGCCCGGGGCGTGACCCTCGAGCTCGAGGGTGGCGGCAATGACTATGTCGGCAAGGGGCTTTCGGGAGGACGCTTGATCGTCTATCCGCCAAAAGCCGGCAATTTCGCGCCGGAACGCAACATCGTCGTCGGCAACACCGTGCTCTATGGCGGCATCGAGGGAGAGTGCTTCTTCCGCGGCGTCGCGGGAGAGCGGTTCGCGGTTCGCAATTCCGGCGTCACCGCCGTGGTCGAGGGTGTCGGGGATCACGGCTGTGAATACATGACCGGAGGCGTTGTTGTCGTTCTCGGGCAGACCGGGCGTAACTTCGCCGCCGGGATGAGCGGCGGAATCGCCTATGTCCTGGACGAGCACGGCGATTTCGAGGACCGGTGTAACCACGCCATGGTGGATCTCGAGCATATCGACGAGAACGGCCCAACCAGCGACGGCGACGTCATGGCCGACATGACACGCGATGACGCGCGCCGCCTGAAATCCTTGATCGAGAGCCATCTCGAGCTGACCGGAAGCGGTCGCGCGCGGCAAATTCTGGACCTCTGGGATCAGTACCTGCCGATGTTCGTGAAGGTCTTCCCGACCGACTATCGACGTGCCCTGGCGGAATTGAACGCCGCTTCGGACCAGAAAAAACGTGAAGGCGCCACCGTGCTGGCGGGTGAGTAGACCATGGGTAAGGTAACGGGTTTCAAGGAAATCGAGCGCCGCGACAGCAGCTACGCGCCGGTCGCCGAACGCATCAAGCATTATCGGGAGTTCGTGATTCCACTGCCCGAGGATGATCTGCGTCAGCAGGGCGCGCGGTGCATGGATTGCGGCATCCCGTATTGCCATAACGGCTGTCCGGTCAACAATCTGATCCCCGACTGGAATGATCTGGTCTACGACGGGAATTGGCGGGGCGCGCTCGACGCGTTGCACGCGACCAACAACTTCCCCGAGTTCACCGGACGGATCTGCCCGGCGCCCTGCGAGGCGTCCTGCACGCTCAACATCACCGACAATCCGGTGACCATCAAGAACATCGAATGCGCGATCATCGACAGGGGTTGGCAAGAGGGCTGGATCGAGCCGAGGATCTCGCCTCGGCGAACCGGCAAGCGTGTGGCGGTCGTGGGCTCCGGTCCCGCCGGGCTCGCCTGCGCCCAACAACTGGCGCGAGTCGGCCATGCCGTGACCTTGTTTGAGCGCAGCGCCCGCATGGGCGGCCTGCTGCGCTACGGCATTCCCGACTTCAAGCTCGAAAAGCAACTGATCGACCGCCGGTTGTCGCAAATGCTGGCCGAGGGCGTGGAGTTCCGCTCCAATGTCGAGGTCGGCGTGACGATCTCCGTCGACGGGGTCCTGGCTGAACATGACGCCGTGGTTTTGACCGGTGGCTCCGAAGTCCCGCGTGACATGGAAAAAACCCCGGGGCGCGAGCTGGACGGCGTGCATTTCGCCATGGACTTCCTGACCCAGCAAAACCGGCGCGTCGCCGAGGAACATATCGGCGACAGCCGTCCGATCCTCGCCGGCGGCAAGCATGTGGTGGTCATCGGCGGCGGCGATACCGGCTCCGACTGTGTCGGCACCTCGATCCGCCAGGGCGCCGCCTCGGTGACGCAACTCGAGATCATGCCGAAGCCGTCGGAAGCCGAGAACAAGGCCCTCACCTGGCCGAATTGGCCGATGAAGCTGCGGACCTCTTCGTCTCACCTGGAAGGCGCCGAACGTGACTGGTCCGTCTCCACTCGCGCCTTCAAGGGTGACGGCACGCGGGTAACCGGGCTTGAGCTGATCCGCAATGAATGGAAAACCGCCCCTGACGGGCGCATGTCGATGGTTGAAATCGACGGGACCGAGTTCGAGATCAAGGCGGATCTGGTGCTCCTGGCCATGGGCTTTCTGCACCCGCGCCATGATGGAGCGGTTGACGGCTATGGCGTCGACAAGGATCCCCGGGGCAATGTCCTCGCCAACGAAGAGGACTACAAGACCTCGCGCGAAGGCGTCTTCGCGGCCGGAGACATGCGCCGAGGTCAGTCGCTCGTGGTCTGGGCGATCCGCGAGGGCCGGCAAGCCGCCCACGCGGTGGACACCTATCTCATGGGAAGTTCGAGCCTGCCGGTGTAGATCCGAGGATCGCGACCGGAGATTCGAGGGCCCTCGTTAGATTGAAAACCCGGAAGCCGTGGCGTCCTGGTGGAACATTTTCACCGTGTCCAGCGAAAACGCGTCGAGATCCTTCCCGAGACCGCCCAGCTTGTTGAGAATGTCATAGGTCACCGTGATCACGTGACAGCCGATCTCGCTCGCCTGAACAACATTCAAAACCTCTCTCGGGCTCGCCCAGATGAGCTCCGACTTCGGCGCCGCCTCCATGATTGAGAGGGAGCGCTTCATCACCGGGATGGGGTCGATGCCGGTATCCGCGACGCGACCGGCGAAGACCGAGATATAGGACGGTACATCCGGGTTTAGCGCCGCCACAGTCGAGCGCACCTGCCCCTCTGTCATGAGCGCGGTAACGTTGAGCTTGATGCCGTCCCTGGAAAGGGTCTCTAGGATCGGCGCCGTCGCCTCGCCCTTCGTATTCGAGATTGGCACCTTCACGTAGACGTTTCGCCCCCAGCCGGCGATCACGCGAGCTTGACGCTCCATCTCCGCGAGATCGTCCGCGAATACCTCGAGCGACAGGGAGTGATCCGGGATGATCTCGATGACTTCCTTGGCGAAAGCCTCGTAGTTGGTGACGCCGGACTTGCGCATCAACGTCGGGTTCGTCGTGAACCCATTGATCAACGGATTGGCGCTGGCGCTTCGGATTTGCTCCTTATCCGCGCCGTCCGCGAATATCTTGACGCTAAGGTCGGCGGCATTAAGTGACATTTCTCAACTCTCCCCTCGAAAATTCCCTGTCCGATGGCGCGCGCAAATCCAAGCTTGCGCGTCGTCAGTCGGAACCCGAACCATCGTTTTCCACGCTTTCCCACTTGGCTTTTTGAATGCTCAGCTTGGGATGCGAAACAAGCCCATGCCATATCACCGCCTGATAGGCCTCGCTGATCGGCGTTAGCAAGGCGACATCCACGCGCGGCACCACCACGACGCAATGCCCGAGCTTCGCCACCGCTCCGTTGTCCCGGCCAACGATGCCGAGCACCTTCGCGCCACGCTCCAGGGCCAGCCGCACCGCGTGGACGAGATTGGCGCTGACGCCAGCCGCCTCATCGCCGCCACCGACGGAAAAGACAAGCAAGGCATCGTCTTCGCGCAAACGCGACGTCTTGAGCCATTCCACGAAAACCGTGTCCCAACCCTCGTCGTTGGTCCGTGCCGTCAACTCGGAAACGTTGTCCGTCGGGGCATAGCTCTCGATACCGCAAAGCTTCCTAAAATCGTTGACCGCGTGTCCGGCGTTCCCGGCGCTTCCGCCGACCCCGAGGATGAACAATCGTCCGCCCGCGGCGCGTGTCGCCGCCAAGTGGGAAGCCATCTCCTCGACAACATCCGCCGAGATCAGGGACGCTACCTCCGCGATCTTGTCGAGATAGTACCGGGCGTGTTGTGTGTCGGTCATTCCAGGTTCCCTTGAGCCCATTCGGAATTCAGCATCGGGACATCCGCCCCGCCTTTCCGGCGCGGACCCGGTGCTCAAGGCAGGCCCTCGACGACCTCGGACCGCCGCCATGGCCTAGCGATATCGACGAGACGCTCCCTCTCGAATGACATATCCCACCGTCAAGGGACGGGCAAGCGATCCTCCCTTACCGGAGTGATGACACCTAGCCTCGTCGCCCTTGGACCATCCCCAGGCTACTCGGATCGACGGCGTCGCGCACTCGAAGACCGCGAAAGCCGGGAGCCGCGAGACCTCGCGAGAGATATTCACGCGATGAGGTAGATGTTTTTGACGCCGTGACCACTTCCTGTAACTCTATTGTAACGCAGGCGCGACTGCTTCCTCTGCATTGTCCCGCGAAACTGGAATACCCCGACTCGGTGGGTGATTCATCGTTCAAGGCCCCCATGGATCACGGTTGCGGGATCATCGGGGCGTCGTGCCTCGGTCGTGGAAGCAATGAGTCAACCCTTGGGCCCCGTCGCCCCTTTAGGAATTGAGATAACACAAACCCATGGAGCTTTTGATCAACATAGTCGGCGCCGTCGCCCTCTTGATCTGGGGGGTGCGGATGGTCCGCACCGGCCTCACCCGGTCCTTGGGCAGCGCCCTGCGGGCGGCGGTGACACGATCCACCGGCAATCGGTTCAGCGCCTTTTTCGCCGGTTTCGGAATCACTGGGCTGTTGCAAAGCAGCACCGCGACGGCCCTGATCGCGGCGTCCTTCGCAGGCCGCGGATTGTTGAGCACCGCCATGGGACTGGCCTTAATGCTGGGCGCGGATGTCGGCTCCACCCTTATCGTTCAAGCCCTCTCGTTCAACGTCACTTGGTTGTCCCCGGTTCTGATCGCGGTGGGCGTGGGGCTCTTCGTATACTCATCCGACAGCACCAGACGCGCCTTGGCGCGAACCGCCATCGGCCTCGGTCTGATCCTGCTCTCCCTCACCTTGGTCTCCAAGGCGTCGACACCGCTGCGCGAGACCGAGGGCTTGGCTGTCGTTCTCCAAGCCTTGGCGGACGAAAAAATCCTCGCCGTCCTGGTCATCGCGGCAATGACCTGGTTCGCGCATTCCAGCGTCGCGATCGTACTGCTCGTCATGTCGCTCGCGACCGCCCAGGCCATCGGCCCGGAGCTTGGCCTAGCCATGGTCCTCGGCGCCAATCTCGGCGCGGCGATCACGGCTTTCGTCGCCACCTCGCGTTCGGTGCCGGCGGCACGCCGGGTGCCGCTCGGTAACCTGCTGATGCGCGGTATAGGCGTCATTGCCCTGCTTCCCGCGCTTGCCTGGGTCATGCCTCATCTATTGGCAATCGAGGCGGATCCAGCGCGGCTGATCGCGAATTTCCATACCGCGTTCAATCTCGGGCTCGCGGTGGTGTTCTTGCCTTTCATCGGACCTATCGCCGCCTTGACCGAGCGAATCGCGCCGGATCGGGCCCGCGACGAGGACCCGGGATGCCCCCGCTACCTCGACGCCGACGCGCTGGACACACCCTCGATCGCCCTGGCGAGCGCCGCGCGCGAGACCCTGCGCATGGGCGACGAGGTCAAGGAGATGCTGGAGCAAACCAAGAAGGTCTTCGCGAGCAACGACTCGAACCTGATGCGGGGTGTCGAGGCGCGAGACGACGTCGTCGACCAATTGCATGAAGCGATCAAGCTCTATCTAACCGGCCTCGCGCGGAACGAGATGGATGACAAGGAAAGCCGGCGCAGCATCGAGATTCTGAGCTTCACGACGAATCTGGAGCATGTCGGCGACGTCATTGATAAGAACCTGATGGAGCTCGCCAACAAGAAGATCAAGAACCGGTCTTCCTTCTCCAAGGAAGGTCAGGCGGAGTTAGAGATCTTTCACGACCGGGTGCTGGACAATCTCGATCTGGCGCTGAACATCTTCATGACGCCGAACCTGGATCTCGCGCGAAAACTACTGCGCGAGAAGGCCGAGTTGCGCGATCTCGAACGCACGCTCACCGAGTCCCATTTCGCTAGGGTCGGAGAGGGACGGGTCGAGTCGATCGAGTCCAGCTCCCTGCATCTCGACATCCTGCGGGACCTGAAGCGGATCAACAGTCACCTGACATCCGTCGCCTATCCAATCCTCGAGCAGCACGGTGAGTTGACGGATAGCCGGTTGAAGACTCTCGAAGGCCCCGTCAAAGCCTGAACATCGGAATCTCGAAGTCCGGGCGGGCGCGGTGCAGGGTGGAAACCCGGTCAATCTCCGCGTCCGGGGCCTCGGCGAAGATACCGCCCCGAACCAGCACGCTCCGCAAGCCCGCCGCCGCCGCGCCCGCGACATCATGCTCGATACTGTCACCGACGCAGAGGACGCGCGCGGGGTCGACACCGGGATGAAGCGCCATCGCGAACTCGTAAATCTCGGCATGCGGCTTGCCGATCCACCGAACCTTCCCGCCGAGTTCCCGATAGATCTCGGCGATCCTTCCAGGCCCGAAATAGTGAGAGGATCCGAGAAGCGAGATCTTGTCCGGATTTGTGCAGATGCAGTCAACGCCGCACGCCGCCGCCGGGGCCAGAAGCTCGCGATAATACGCCTCGGGATAAAGGTTTCCCTCGCTCCCCGCCAAGAGGATGAAATCCGCCGCCACCGGATCGCTCTGGAGTTCGATGTCCAGGTCCGCGACCGCCGAATGATCCTCGCCGCTGGTGATCAGGTAACAGCGCCTAAAAGCGCCGGTCGCCCCGACGGCGCGCTCGCCCCGAAGGAGGTTCCAGGCGACCTCCCCCGAGGTCACCATATGGTCATAGAGGTCTCGGCCTAATCCCATCCGCTCCATGCGCGCGATGTTCGAGGCGGCCCGCTTGCCGGAATTCGAGATGATGACCGACGCCTTGCCGAGCTCGTTGAGCGCCCGCAAGGTCTCAATCGTCTCCGGGTATGGCGCGGCGCCGTCATGCAGCACCCCGAACTGGTCAAGCAGCAACAGATCGACCCCGTCGACAAGGTCCGAAAGTCCCGAAACATGTCTCACGACAAGCCACTCAAAAGGAAGCATTCACGCGGCTCTCCGAAGCCGAACACTCTCCCTTGGAATGGCGCCGAGAAAGCAGAGGTTTCCGTTGCGAGTTTCATGGCGACTCTCTAGGATATTGAAACAATTTCGTAACATGTCGGCAACCATAAGACCGGCGCTACCAACTGGGGGCAATATGAAACTCGGTAAATTTGCTTTTATGGGCATGGCCGCGATCGCCGCGCTTTGTTTCGCGACAATCGGCTCACCGACGGGCGCGCTGGCGGCGGACAAATGCGACAAGGGCACGCTGGACGACCGTTACTGCGACCGCGACCTTGATCAAACCGCCGACCTTCCCTCGGACCCCGCGCAATGGGTTGATCCGGACACGATCATCTTCACCTATACCCCCGTCGAGGACCCGGCGGTCTATGCCAGCATCTGGGATGGTTTCATCAAGCACATGTCCGAGGTGACCGGCAAAAAGGTCGTCTTCTTCCCGGTGCAGAACAACGCCGCTCAGCTTGAAGCCATGCGCTCCGGCCGTCTGCATGTCGCCGGCTTCAACACCGGTTCGAACCCGATCGCGGTCAGCTGCGCCGGCTTCGTGCCCTTCGCGATGATGGCCTACCAGGACGGTAGCTTCGGCTACGAGATGGAAATCATCACCCAGGTCGACAGCGACATTAAATCTCCGGCCGACATCAAGGGCCGGACCCTGGCCTTCACCTCGCCGACATCGAATTCAGGCTTCAAGGCGCCCTCGGCGATCCTCAAGGGCGAGTTTGGTCTTGAAGCGGAAAAGGACTTCAAGCCGACTTTCTCGGGCAAGCACGACAACTCGATCCTCGGCGTATACAACGGCGACTACGAGATCGCCTCGATCGCCAACTCGGTGCTGTTCCGGATGATCCGCCGCGGCGTGATCGAGGAAGGCAAGATCCGGTCGATCTACAAGTCGCAGACCTTCCCGACCACCGGCTATGGCCACGCGCATAATCTGCACCCGGTGCTTGTCGCCAAGGTCAAGGAAGCGTTCTTCACCTATGAGTGGGACGAGAACTTCAAGAAGGAGTTCAAGCGCGCCGACCGCTTCATCAACATCCGGCACAAGACCCATTGGGACGTCATCCGCAAGATCGACACCGCCAATGGCGTCAGCTACGATTGTAAGTAATCGACAAACCTCGAGTAACGTCAGGCCCGCCATGGTGGCGGGCCTGATTGATTTCACCACTTCGGTTGCGCCGGGGGCCGCATGCTGCGACTGGTTGGTTTAAAGAAACAATATCGGACGGGTGACCAGGCCCTGAAAGGCGTCGATCTCGTGGTGCCGGATGGCCAGGTCATGGCCTTGATCGGCCCCTCGGGCGCCGGAAAATCCACGCTGATCCGATGCGTAAACCGCTTGGTCGAGCCCACGGGCGGCCAGGTTTTCCTGGGTGAGTTGGAACTGACCGGCTTGTCCCGTTGGGCGCTTCGTCTGGCGCGCCGGCGCATGGGAATGATCTTCCAGGAATACGCCCTGGTCGAACGCCTCACGGTCATGGAAAACGTACTTTCCGGACGCCTCGGCTATGTCGGCTTCTGGCGAAGCTGGTTCCGCAAATTTCCCAAGGAAGACGTGCGCGAGGCCTATCGCCTGCTCGATCGGGTCGGCCTCATGCACATGGCCGACAAACGAGCGGACGAATTGTCCGGCGGTCAGCGTCAGCGCGTCGGCATCTGCCGCGCGCTGATCCAAAACCCCGAACTGCTCCTGGTGGACGAGCCCACCGCCAGCCTCGATCCCAAGACATCGCGCCAGATCATGCGCCTGATCAACGAGCTCTGCGCCGAGCGCGGGCTGGCGGCGATCATCAACATTCACGACGTTCTTCTGGCGCAGATGTTCTCGCAACGCATCGTGGGGCTGGAAATGGGCAGCATCGTCTATGACGGCCCGCCCGATAAATTGACGCCCGAGGTCCTGACCCGGATCTACGGCGAGGAGAACTGGGAAGCGACAATCGGCAAGGTCGAGGACGAAGACGAGGAACTGGACGAGGAAGACAGCCTCGCCGTCGAGGCCTCCAATCTCGTCACCAGTGGGTCCGGGTCATGACGGACCAGCCGGCCGGTTCCGCCTACCCGGATACCTGGAAGCGTCCACCGCTGATCAAGAGCGCGGCGCTGCGATGGTCGATCGTTCTCGGCGCCGCGATCTATCTGGCGGCGGCGCTTGGCACCATGGAAGTGAACTGGACCCGGGTCGCGGAAGGGCTGCCCCGAGGTCAGCGTTTTCTGGACGCGTTTTTCCCGCCGAACTTCGCCGATAACCGAGGCGTCGTCTGGGACGGCATCCAGGAGAGCATCTGGATGGCGATCATCTCGACAGTGGCGGGCATCGCGCTGTCGGTGCCCATCGGGCTCGGCGCGGCGCGCAACCTGGCGCCGAAATGGGTCTATCTGGTCAACCGGGCGATTATCGCGGGCTCCCGCACTTTCCCCGAGGTGATCCTGGCGATCTTCGCCGTCAAGCTGTTCGGGTTCGGCCCGTTCGCCGGCTTCATTGCTCTGTCGATCGGGACCATCGGCTTCTACGCCAAGCTGCTGGCCGAGGATATCGAGAATATGAGCGAGGCCCAGGCCGAGGCGATCAAGGCCACCGGCGCCACGTGGTTCCAGTGGATCAACTACGCCATCCAGCCGCAGGTCATGCCGCGGATGATCGGGCTGGCGGTCTATCGGCTCGATATCAATTTCCGCGAGTCGGCGGTGGTCGGCATTGTCGGCGGCGGCGGGATCGGCGCCACCCTGAACACGGCCTTCGACCGTTACGAGTTCGATACCGCGGCGGCGATCCTGCTGATCATCATCGGGATCGTGCTGGTTCTCGAATATAGCTCCGGCTATCTGCGAAAATGGGTCCAATAGATGCCGCTGATCGAAACACCCGACGGGCCGGACTGGCGCCGTCGCACCACGAAGCAGGAATTCGCCGTATGGGGCGGCTGGCTGATCGGCACGGCGATCGTGGTCTATGCCTGGCAGTTGATTTCCGAGAAAACAATCTGGTTCTTCGTGAGCGACGCCGGCAAGCAGGCGGTCGACATCGGCACCCGCATGATCCCGCCCAAGCTCGATTACATGGAAAAGCTCTGGTGGCCGGTCTGGGATACCATCAACATCGCGACCCTGGGCACGGTGATCGCCCTGGTCATCGCCATTCCCGTCGCCTTCGCGGCCGCGCGCAACACCACGCCACACCCGATCGTAAGGGCCGTCGCGCTGTTCATTATCGTCTCGTCGCGATCGGTCAATTCGCTGATCTGGGCCCTGATGCTGGTCTTTATCTTCGGCCCCGGGATCCTCGCGGGCACGATCGCCATCGGCCTCAGATCCATCGGCTTTTGCGCCAAGCTTCTTTATGAGGCGATCGAGGAAATCGATCACACCCAGGTCGAGGCGATCGAGGCCACCGGCGCCAGCCGGGCACAGCAGATTCTCTACGGCATCGTTCCACAGGTTCTGCCAACCTTCGCGGGTGTCGGCGTGTTCCGCTGGGATATCAATATCCGGGAATCGACGATCCTCGGGCTTGTCGGCGCGGGCGGTATCGGGCTTCAGTTGAACGGCTCGATCAACACGCTTGCCTGGACCCAGGTCTCGATGATCCTGCTGGTGATCCTGGCAACGGTGATCGTCAGTGAGTGGGTATCCGCCAAGGTGCGGCACGCGATCATCTAGGTACGGGCGCGCGCCACCCGAAAGCGGAGAAAAGGGATAGTCCCCCCATGGATCACGCGTCTGAGGAACTTGTATCGCTGCTTGTGACCGCACGAGAGGCCCCGCGTCAGATCACGGAGTTTGACAGCGCATTCGTTCCCCCATCCGTGGACGCGGCCTACCGCGTCGGCAACGCGGTCGCCCAGCGTCTCGGGTGGGAGCCGTTGGGTTGGAAGATCGCGGCCACGACCGAAACGGTGCGGGTGAAACTGAAAACCGACGGGCCGATTTACGGACGGACCTATCGCCGTTTTCGGCATGAGTCGCCGACGCGGCTAAGCCACGGCGCGCTTCTCGACCCGCTGGTTGAATGCGAGTTTTTCTGTACGCTCGCCGAGGATCTGCCGGCGCGGGACCAACCCTGGACGATGGAGGAGGTTTCCGCCGCCATCGGCGCCGTTCATGCGGGCATTGAAGTCGCGGAGTGTCGCTTTCCCTCACGTGCCTTGCCGCCCCTACCGGCGATCCTGGCCGATGGCAGCGCGTCCGGGCGTTACGTGTTTGGAGGTGCGATCGCGGATTGGCGCGACGGATTGGCCTGTATCGAGGTGCGACTGGAGGTTGATGGCCGGGAAATCCGCCGCGGCACCGGCGCCGATGTCATGGGAGATCCCTTGCGTCCGCTGCTCTGGCTAGCGGAGGAGCGTCGACGCTTCGGCGACGGCCTGCGAGCCGGCGAGACCATAAGCACCGGCTCCATGACGGGCATGCTGCCGATCCGGCCGGGGCAACATGTCCGCGCGCGCTTCGGCGACTCAGCGAGTGTCGAAATCGATTTCGAGGCCTGAACGTCCTCGCCAGCGAATAGACGGCTGGCTCAAAACGAAAATCGCGCCGCCCACCCGGAATCGGTTGTCCCGATCCAAGCAAACGGCGCGATCCGTGTTGGTCCGCGAAGGCCTTAGTCGTTCCGCCGGAACTCCTGCTTGGCGATCGACTCCAGATGCACCTCGTCCGGGCCGTCGGCCAGACGCAGGACACGGGTGTGACCGTAGGAGCGCGCCAGCTTGAACTCCTGGGAGACGCCGCCGCCGCCATGGATCTGGATCGCCTCGTCGACGATCTCGGTGGCCATGCGGGTGGCCATCACCTTGATCATGGCGATTTCCTTGCGGGCGGCCTTGTTACCGACGGTGTCCATCTTGTGGGCCGCGTGCAACACCATGAGACGGGTGGCGTCGATCTTGATCCGAGCCTCGGCCACCTTGTGCCGCAACGCGCCCATCTCGGACAGCTGAACCCCGAAGGCGGTGCGTGAATTGGCCCGTGCCTTCATCTGTTCCAGCGCCCGCTCGGCTTGACCGATGCAGCGCATGCAATGATGGATGCGTCCCGGGCCAAGCCGCCCCTGGGCAATCTCGAAGCCCCTGCCCTCGCCGAGCAGCATGTTCGACGCCGGCACCCGGACATCCTTGAAGGTCACGTCGCCATGGCCGTGCGGCGCGTGGTCGTAGCCGAACACCGTCAGCGCCCGATTGATGGTGATGCCAGGCGTGTCGACGGGGACCAGGATCATCGACTGCTGCTTGTGCTTGGGCGCGTTGAAGTCGGTCTTGCCCATGAAGATCAGGATCTTGCAGCGCTTGTCCATGATGCCCGAGGTCCACCATTTGCGCCCGTTGATGACATATTCGTCACCGTCGCGGACAATGGAGGACTCGATGTTCGTGGCGTCGGAGGAGGCTACCGCCGGCTCGGTCATCGCGAAGGCCGAGCGAATCTCGCCCGTCAAAAGCGGTTTCAACCACTTTTCCTTGTTCTCCTCGGTGGCGTAGCGCTCCAGCACTTCCATGTTGCCGGTATCCGGAGCCGAGCAGTTGAACACCTCGGAGCCGAAGGATACCCGCCCCATTACCTCGGAAATCGGCGCGTATTCCAGATTGGTCAGGCCCGCGCCCTTGTCCGATTCCGGCAAGAACAGATTCCAGAGATCCGCCGCCTTGGCCTTGGCCTTGAGCTCGGTCAGGATCGGCGGCTCGGCCCAGCGATCCCCCTCCTCGACCTGGGTGTAGTATAGCTCCTCGTTCGGATAGACGTGCTCGTCCATGAACGCCTGGACTCGGGCGCGAAGGCTCTGCGAGCGCTCGGTCATCTCGGGGATCATGGCAGTCTCCTTAGGGTCGTTGTTGTGCTGGTTGTCGGAAAGGTTTTAGGCGAGACGCGCGAAACGCCTCAAGTGGTGGTCCGTGTTACCGTAGAGCATGTCGATCATGGTCAGGCGCTTGAAATAATGGCCGACGGCCATGTCCTCGGTCATGCCCATGCCGCCGTGCAGCTGGACGCCGTCCTGGCCGATCTTCTTGCCGGCGCGACCCATTTCGACCTTCGCGGCGGACACGGCGCGGGCGCGGTCACGAGCATCGGCGACATCCACGACGCCGGCGGCGCGGTAGGTCAGCGCCCGGGAATATTCCTTGGCCCCCAGCATCTCGACCGAACGGTGCTGAAGCACCTGGAAGTCGCCGATGGGCCGTCCGAACTGAACCCGGGTCTTGAGGTACTCGACGGTCAGCTTGACCGTCGCCTCCATGGCTCCCGCCGCCTCGGCGCAGAGCAGGACATTGGCCCGGTCGACCACCGCCTCGATCACCGGCATGGCGCCGTCGACATCGCCGATTACCGCGTCGGCGCCGAGTTTCACGCCGTCGAGCTTGACCTCGGAGGCCCGCAGCCCGTCGATTGTCGGATAGGAACGCAGCTCCACGCCATCGGCCTTGCTGTCAACGAGGAACAACGTCACGCCGTCGGCGTCGGTGGTCCCACCGGCGGTGCGCGCCGAAACGATCAGGTAATCCGCCGCGTCGGCGTTATGCACGATCGCTTTCTCGCCGTTAAGTACATAGCCCGCGCCGTCCTTGCTGGCGGTGGTCTCGACATGGTTGAGGGTAAAGCGGGCCTTGGGCTCGATATGGGCGAAGCCAAGCAGGGTTTTGCCCTCGGCGACGCCGGCGAGGATCTCGGCTTTTTGCACCTCGCTCCCGGCCGCGGCTATGGCGCCGGCGCCGAGAACGACCGTGCCCATATAGGGCTCCACCACGAGACCGCGCCCGAAACATTCCATCAGGACCGCCGTATCAACCGTCGAGCCGCCGAGACCGCCATGCTCTTCCGGGATCGGCAGCGCCAACCAGCCGAGCTCCGCGAACTGCCCCCAGACGTCGCGACTGAAGCCCTCGTCCATGGTCATGATCTTGCGTCGCGTCTCGAACGCGTAGTCGTCCAACATGAAACGGTCGGCGCTCTCGGCCAGCATCTTCTGGTCGTCGTTGAATGCGAAGCTCATGAAACCCTCGATTGTCCGCGCGCCGCCACCGGCCCGCCTTTTCGTCCAGTAAATCCGATGACCGGCGCCTTAGAAGCCCAACACCGCCTTGGCGATGATGTTCTTCTGGATCTCGTTCGAGCCACCATAGATCGACGCCTTGCGCCAGTTGAAGTAATGCGGCGCGATCGAGGCCGCGTGTTCGGGGCCGATCGGATCCTCGTTCCAGCCGGTCTTCATCGCATCCGGTACATAGGGATGCGCGTAGTTGCCCACCGCCTCGACCAGAAGCTCGGTGATACCCTGTTGAACCTCGGTGCCGCGGATCTTCAGGAACGAGGCTTCCGGCCCCGGCCCCTTGCCCGAACTCTCGTCGGACAGCACCCGTAGCACCAGCGATTCCAGCGCCAACAGATCGATCTCTATCTCCGCGATCTTCTCGCGGAAATTCGCGTCCTCGATCAGCGCCCGGCCCTCGTGCTGTTCCGCCGAGGCGATGGTCTTCAGGCGCTTCAGCTGTGCCTTGGAGCGGCCGACCGCCGCGATACCCGTGCGCTCATGCCCTAGGAGATACTTGGCGTAGGTCCAACCCTTGCCCTCCTCGCCGATGCGGTTTGCGACCGGCACCTTCACGTCCTCCAGGAAGACGTTATTGATCTCCTGGCTACCGTCGATGGTGGTGATCGGCTGCACGGTCACGCCGGGCTGTTCCATGTCAATTAGCAGGAAGGTGATGCCCTCCTGGCGCTTGCCGCTATCGTCCGTGCGGGTCAGGCAGAACATCAGGTTGGCGTGCTGAGCGAGGCTGGTCCAGGTCTTCTGGCCATTTACGATATAGTGGTCGCCGTTCAGCACCGCCTTGGTGCGCAGCGAGGCCAGATCGGAGCCGGAACCGGGCTCGGAATAGCCCTGACACCACCAGTCGTCGGACCGCAGGATACGCGGCAGGTAGTAGTCCTTCTGTTCCTTGTTGCCGAAGGCCATGATCACCGGCGCCACCATGGTCACGCCGAAGGCGATCACCGGCGGCGCGCCGGCGGCGGCGCATTCTTCCTCGAACAGATGTTTCTGCATCGGGGTCCAACCGGTACCGCCATGTTCCACCGGCCATCCGGGCGCGACCCAGCCCTTCTCGTAGAGCTTCTTCTGCCAGGAAACATGCTCTTCCTTGGACAACCGAAAGCCGGTCATCGTCTTGCGCTTGACCTCTTCCGGAACCTCGGCGGCCAGGAATTCGCGTACCTCTTGACGAAAGGCTTCTTCCTCGGGGGTCAGGATTAGTTCCATTCCACTCTCCCGCCTAAAGAACTTCGAACAGGCCGGCGACGCCCATGCCGCCACCGACACACATGGTAATCACCACGTTCTTGGCGCCGCGCCGCTTGCCCTCGATCAGGGCGTGGCCGGTCATACGGGCACCGCTCATGCCGTAGGGGTGACCGATCGAGATCGAGCCGCCGTTGACATTGAGATTCTCGTTCGGAATGCCGAGCTTGTCGCGGCAGTAGAGCACCTGCACCGCGAAGGCCTCGTTCAGCTCCCAGAGATCGATATCGTCCATGGTCAGGCTATGACGCTCCAGCAGACGCGGCACCGCGAAAACCGGACCGATACCCATCTCGTCGGGCTCGCAGCCGGCGACGGCGAGGCCCTTGTAGAGACCCAAGGGCTCGATGTTCCGCTGTTCGGCGAGCTTGGCGTCCATCACCACGCAGGCCGACGCCCCGTCCGACAGCTGGCTGGCGTTGCCGGCGGTGATGAAGTGCTCGCCGCCGCGAACCGGCTCCAGGCCGGCGAGCCCCTCCATGTTGGTGCTCGGCCGATTGCCTTCGTCCTTGTCCAGGGTCACTTCCCGGGAGCTGACCTCGCCGGTCTCCTTGTCCTTGACCAGCATGGTCGAGGCCATGGGAACGATCTCGTCGTCGAACTTGCCGGCCTGCTGAGCGGCGGCGGTGCGGCGTTGGCTCTCGCACGCGTATTCGTCCTGTTGCTCGCGGGTGACGCCATAGCGATGGCCGACATTGTCCGCCGTCTCGATCATCGGCATCCAGATCGCGGGCTTGGTCGCTTACAGACTCGCTTCCTTGTAGTTCGCGGTATTCATGGTCGGCTGAACCAGGCTGATCGACTCAAGCCCGCCGGCGACCATGGCCGGCACCTGATCCATGACCACGCGCTGAGCGGCCATCGAGATAGCCTGTAGGCCGGAGCTACAGAAACGGTTAACCGTCGTGCCACCGGAGGAAATCGGCATGCCCGCCTTGAGCATGATCTGACGCGCGACATTGTGGCCCGTCGCGCCCTCGGGGAAGCCACAACCGATGACGCTGTCCTCGATTTCCACCGGATCAAGGCCCGAGCGCTCAACCGCGGCCTTTACCACGTGGCCGCCCATGGTCGCGCCATGGGTGTTGTTGAAGGCGCCCCGGAAGGCCTTGCCGATCGGCGTGCGCGCCGTTGATACGATCACCGCTTCCCGCATTTTCCCGTCTCCTTGAAACCCTGCTTGCCTGCTTTGTTTTGAGATACCACCCCGGTTCCGTCAGATCCAGCCACCGCGCCGCGACGGTCAAGTCCCACCAGGCTCACCAATGACAGACGTCCCCTTGGGCTATCCCTTGAAGTCACTGAATTTCTTGCCTTCCTTGGCAAGTTTCTCCAGCAGATTCGCGGGGCGCATAAGTTCGCCATGCTCCGCGTGATATCGCCGCATGGTCTCATGGACCTCGTCCAGACCGATGGTATCCGCCCAGAACATCGGCCCGCCGCGATAGCGCGGGAAGCCATAGCCATGGACCCAGATCACGTCGATGTCGGACGACCGGATCGCCAGTCCCTCCTCAAGGATCTTCGCGCCCTCGTTCACCAGCGGATAGAGACAGCGCTTCAACACTTCCTCGTCCGAGATCTCGCGACGTTCGATACCCGCGTCCTTGGAGGCCTGGACTATCAGCGCCTCGATCTCGAGGTCGGGGATCGGCGTCCGGTTGCCGGCTTCGTAGCGATACCAGCCCGCGCCGGTCTTCTGGCCGAAGCGCCCCTGCTCGCAGATCCGATCGGCGACCGCGGAGTAACGTTGATTGGAAGGACGCTCCGCCGCCTTGCGCTTGCGCACCGCCCAACCGATGTCGAGCCCGGCCATGTCGCCCATGGTGAACGGCCCCATGGGGAAGCCGAAATCAAAGATCACCTTGTCGACCTGTTGCGGCAGCGCGCCTTCCTCGATCAGTAAATTCGCCTCGCGGCCATATTGGTGCAGCATGCGGTTACCGACGAAACCGTCGCAGACCCCGACCAGCACCGCGACCTTGTTGATGGTCTTACCGAGCTTCATGACCGAGGCGATCGTCTCGGGCGAGGACTTCGCGCCGCACACATTCTCCAACAGCCGCATGACATTGGCCGGGCTGAAGAAGTGGGTGCCCACGACATCCTCGGGCCGCTTGGTGACGGCGGCGATCTCGTCCACGTCCAGGGTCGAGGTGTTGGTCGCCAGGATCGCGCCGGGCTTGGCAATCGCATCGATCTTGGCGAAGATCTCCTTCTTGACGCTCATCTCCTCGAAAACCGCCTCGATGACGATATCCGCGTCGCCGATGGCCCGCATATCGGTGGCGCCGGTCAGGAGCGCCATGCGCTTGTCCATCGCGTCTTGCGTCAGCCGGCCCTTGGAGACCGTATTGGCGTAGTTGCCCTTGATCCGCTCCAGTCCCCGGTCCAAGGCGGCTTGTTCGGTCTCGATGATGGTCACCGGGATGCCGACATTGGCGAAGTTCATGGCGATGCCGCCGCCCATCGTGCCGCAGCCGATGATCGCCGCCGACGTGATGTCCTTGGTCGGCGTCGACGCGGGAACGTCGGGGATCTTCGCGACCTCGCGCTCAGCGAAGAAAGCATGTCGCATCGCCGCCGATTCCGTGGCAGAGACCAGCTTGTTGAATTCCTCGCGCTCGTATTTGAGGCCGGCGTCGAAATCCATGGTCGCCGCCGCCTCGACACAGCGCACGCAGGCATAGGGCGCGTTCATGCCCCGGGCCGCCTTGGCCATGGTCTTGGCGAAATCCTCGAACAGCGAGGGATTGTCCTTCGCCGCGGCAATCCCAACGGACTGATCGCGGGACCGACGTGGGGTGGCGCCCTCGGTCGCCAGCCGTTCCGCCGCCTCGACCGCCGCCTCCAGCACGTCGCCGTCGGCGATCTCGTCAATGATGCCGAGCGTGTTCGCCTCGCCCGCCGAGATCAACCGTCCGCTGGTAATCAGATCCAAGGCCTTGTTGATGTCGATCAGCCGCGGCAGACGCTGGGTTCCGCCAGCGCCGGGAAGAATGCCGAGGGTGACCTCCGGAAGGCCGACCCGGGTCTTGGGGTCCGCGACCCGGTAATGGGTGCCGAGCGCCAGCTCCAATCCGCCTCCCGCCGCGACACCATGGATCGCGGAAACCACCGGTTTGGACGACATCTCTAAACTATCGATCACGTCATTCAGATCCGGCGTCCCGGCGGGCGGGGTCGAGCCAAACTCCCTGATATCGGCGCCGGCGCTGTACATCCGTCCCTCGCCCGAAACCACGAAGGCGTCGATCTCGTTATCCGCCTGACCCGCCTTGATCGCGGTGACAAGAGCCGTCCGCAAGGCCGCGCCGAGCCCGTTCACCGGCGGGTTGTTGAGCTTGAGAATCAATACGGAACCACGACGTTCCTCGATGACAGCGTTCATGACACATCCCCGCGGCACCCGCCGCCCTTTGGAGAGCTAGTAAATCGGTGACAACTTGCGCTCCGCCGCGATGATTGGCAACGACCGCGCGCCGACGGCGCCGGGATGTTAGCCCGCCATCGCGGCGACCAGGGCCCGTCCGGCGTCCAGATTCGCCTGATCGGCCTCGTCGATCATCTGCGTCAGACCGAAAAAACCGTGCAGGACACCGGCATACTCCTTGAAATCCACGGAGACGCCGGCTGTCGCGAGCTTGGCCGCGTAGGCCCTGGCCTCGTCCCGCAACACGTCGCATCCGGCGGCCAGGATGATCGCCGGCGCCAGGCCTTTGTGCGATTCCGCGAGCAATGGCGAGGCGCGCCAGTCGTTGTGGTTCTGCTTGGAGCGACCGAGATAGTGGCGTTGGAACCAGATCATCGTCGATTCCTCGAGGATGCCGTATCCCTTGCCGAACTGCTCGTAGCTCTTGCCCTTGCAGCGATAATCCACCAGCGGATAGACCAGCACCTGCAGGCAGAGCTTCGGGCCGCCCTGATCCCGCGCCATAAGCGCCACCACCGCCGCCAGATTGCCGCCGGCGCTATCGCCGCCGACCGCGATCTTGTTCGGATCGATGCCGAGCTTCTCCGCGTTTTCATGCGCCCAGAGCAGCGCCGCGTAGCTGTCGTCGACCGAGGCCGGGAACTTGTCCTCCGGAGCCATGCGGTAATCGATCGACAATACCGCGCAGCGCCCGTTGTGGCAGAGACCGCGGGCGCTGGCGTCATGGCTGAAAAGGCTGCCGATAACATGGCCGCCGCCGTGATAGTAGACCAGCAGACCCGGCGGGTTCGCGGCGTTCTCGCGCGGGATATAGAGGCGCGCCGGAATCAGCCCCGCCGGCCCGGGTATCCGCAGTTCCCGCGTGCCCTTGATCTCGGGCGGCGGCAAGTCGCGGGCGGCGACCGCGCGCTCCATCTGTTCCCGCGCCTCCTTGGCCGATAGTTGATCCATCGGCGTCAGGTTGAGGGAGTTGACCTTGCGCAGGAATTCGGCGGTTTGCGCGGTCACGTCCGCCGGCGGTTGATAGTCGCTCATTTCGATATCCTCAAAAAATCGTCGATCATGACGGCAAGATCATCGGGGCGGTCGAAATCAGCCTGATGACCGGCGCCGTCCAGCACCTTCTCGGTAACCGGGCCGCATGGCCCGTTCTTGTAAAGCGGACGATGGGCAACGGGAACCACCTTATCGTCCGAACCCCAGATTATCAGCGTCTCGCCGAAGATCCGGCCGATCCGCTTGGCGAGCCCGATATCGCCGTTCGGCCAGAGCAGGCGCGCGGCAGCTTCGTTGGCGCGGATCTGGGAGACTTCCCATTCCAGTTCATCCGCCCCCTCGGGCATTTTCTGATGGGCCACGAGCGCCTGGGGATTGGCGCAGAGCAGAGCGGGCAGATCCCGAGGCGTTACGCCCCAGGGATCGGCGATCGGGGAATCGCCGTCGCACATGCCGAGCGGCGAGACCAGCACCAGCTTCTTGGTCTTGTGCGGCCAGACCGCCGTCACGTCGGCGGCGAGCGCCGCGCCGAGCGAGACGCCGATCAGGTCTTCGCCCTCAAGCTCGCAACCGTTCAGGATCTCGCGCGCCACGAGCAGCCAATCCAGCTGGCTGTCCAGCATCACGTGCGCGCGGCCGCCGCCGCCCGGAAAGCCCGGCAGAGACGGCACGATGACCGTGCGGGTCTCGGCGAGCTTGCACAGGAACGGCGTCCATTGAAGGAGCCCGCCAAAGCCGGCGAATACCCCGACCTTCGGCCCCGACCCGGCGGTCCAGACGCGGAAGTCCGCGCCGTCGACCGTAACCTTGCTTTCCCTTACCTCGGTCATTCGGCGGCTTCCGCGACGGTACCGTCAAGGGCGGTGTCCGGCACCGCCCGATCCCCGGCCGGCATCGGGTTGGGCCACCAGTGATCTTCCCATTCGTCGTCGAAGAGATCCTTGATCTGAGGCATCACGCGCTCGGCGAACATCTTGGTGTTATAGGCCGCGAGTTGCTTGTTCATGTTGCCGAACTGGCAAAGCAGCATCAGGTGGCCGACATTCATTTCCTTGGCGGCGTGGCGCAGTTGTTCGGCGACCTCGTCCGGGCTCCCGATCATGATGTAGCCCTGATCGATGATGTCCTCCATCTCGGTCGCCGTCTTGCCCCGCGCGGTCGCCTGCTTGGCGGCGGTGGCGATCTGGCCCTCGACCCGGGCGCGGATGGTCGCCTCGGTGGTGTATCCCGGCGGCTGCGCGTATCGCGGATCAATATGCAGGCAACGACCGTAGAAATACTCCGCCGGCTCGCGATAAAGCCGCATCGCCTCCTCGCGGGATTCGGCGACCCCGACGAATTGCAGGAACCCGGCGCGATAGGGATTGCGCTCCTTGCCGAGTTTTTCCATCTCGTTCCAGAAGCCGCGCATCGTGTTCAGGCCGATCTTGTAGCCGAAATACGAAAGGTAGCAGTAGACGTAGTCCATCTCGGCGCACCACTGCCAGGTCTCGACCGAGCCGCCGCCCGGGATCCAGATCGGCGGATGCGGCTTTTGCACCGGATGCGGCCAGATATTCACGTAGCGAAGCTGGTTGTAGCGCCCGTTGAACGAGAATACCTCGCGCTCGGTCCAGGCGCGCTTGACCAGGTCATGGGCCTCGTAATAGCGGTCGCGCAGCATGCTCGGGTTCTGACCATAGGCGTAGCAGGTGTCCATCGGCGTGCCGACCGGGAAGCCCGCGATCAGGCGCCCACCGGAGATGACGTCGATCATCGCCATTTCCTCGGCGACCCGGGTTGGCGGGTTGTAAAGGGCTAAACTGTTGCCCATCACGCAGATCATCGAGTCGCTGGTCCGGCGCGCCAGGGTCGAGGCGATCAGATTGGGCGACGGCATGAGACCATAGCCATTGGCGTGATGCTCGTTCACGCAGATCGCGTCAAATCCACAGGTGGCCGCGAATTCAAGCTCATCCATGAAATCGTTGTACATGTGGTGCGCGCGGGTCGGATCGAAGAGCTCGGAATTGATGTCGACCCAGACGCCTGGGTTCTTCTCCCTGAAATCATCGGGGAGTTCCGTATACGGCATCAAATGGAACCACATCAGCTTCATGGTAACCTCCCGGTCTCGTCCGCCCATTCGGCGCGTGGGCGGGGCGGAGTCTCGCGTAGAAGCGTCTTGTGGACAAGCCGGTGGAGATCATCGACCTGATGAGTCTGAGAACAAAATGAAGCACGCCGCTGAAAAACTCGTTACCGACCACGCGATGCTGGCAACGCCGGTCGGAAACCTGCTGATCGGCGGCGATGGCGTAAGCGTATGCTAATCGGATTTCCAACCGGCTGTAACGCGGTTACGCCCATCGGCGCCTGGCGGCGCGACGATACCTTGTATCCCGCCGCGCGCCGACAACTCGAGGACTACTTCGCGGGCGACCGGCGCGAATTCGATTTCCCCATGAAGTTGGTGGGAACCGCGTTTCAACAGCGCGTGTGGGAGGCGCTGACGGCGATCCCGTTGGGCGAGACAAGAACATACGGCGCCATGGCCGCGGCGATCGGCCGCCCCAAGGCGGCGCGCGCGGTGGGCGCGGCCAATGGCGCCAACCCACTGCCCATCGTCGTCCCCTGCCACCGGCTATTGGGCGCGGATGGAGCGCTCATCAAATTCGGCGGCGGTCTTGAGGTGAAACGCTACTTGCTCGATCTCGAAAACAGCATGGCCCGCGCCTGACCAACCATCAACTTCCGCCAAGCGCGAGGGCCTCGGAGAGCACCTTCCGTTTGTCGGGACGATGGGAATAGTTGGTTTCCGAAAAAAGCGCCCGCAGGACGCCCTTTGCGTCGATCACGAAAACCATGGGATGCGGTACTCCATGCGCGAAGCTTCCCGGGGCGTGCTCCTCGTTCAGGATCCCCAAGGCCTTGATCAACGCCGAGCCCTTATCGGACAGCAACGCGATCCGGGTGTCGAACCGTTTAGCGAAACCCGCGAGCGTATCGACCTCGTCATAGGTAACAATCGCGATGTTCACCGCCTTGGCCTTGGTCGACTCGGCGAGCATCGACCATTCGCGGGCATCGGCGATACAGAACGGACACCAGGACAGCGAACGATTGAATACGAGGATCTGTCCCCGCTGGCCGGTCAACGAGGCGAAATCCCTGGTGGCGCCGTTTTGATCCGCCAGCGTCAGCATGCCGCCGAGCGCGGTTCCCACCGCGGGCCCGATATCCGAACGCTCATCGCCGGCTCTCGCGTCCGGCACGGCGGCGAGGCTGGAGAACATAAACCCAAGGAACAAGAACCGCGCCGCGACGCAACCGACGCTTCTTCGAGACACCATCTTCCAATCCGTCAACAAGGGTCGAATCCTCAATCGGTTGAAACTCGCCAGAGATTTAGACTGAACCAATTCGGTTGTCGATTGAGACCGCGCCTCATTCCCCTCACAGGCACGCGATGATTCGTGGGCGCCCACGTCGCGGGCATTGACCGATCCGCCATCGCGACGCACACTTCATCGAGTCTCGGTACCCGAAACGCTCTAATACAAGCGCACGGTATCGTATCCCTGGTCCTTGGCCTTCCACTCTTGCGACCCCCATCCTGGGGGTGTAAATCCTGAGTCATTCAGCGAAAACCCCATGGGGGACGGAAAACCATGCAGTCAGTCCAATTCGAAGCGCCCGGCACCGTCGACGAGGCGGTCGCGCTATTAGCCGGAGCGGCGGGCGATGCCCGCATCCTGGCGGGAGGAACCGATCTTCTCGTCCAACTTCGCGCTCACATGATCGATCCGAGCCTGATCGTCGACATCAAGAAGATCGACGAGACCCGGTCGCTCACCAAGAACGCCGACGGTAGCTACACCATCGGAGCCGCCTATGCCGGCGCCGAGGCGACCGAGCGTGACGACATCACCAAGGATTGGCCCGGCGTGGTCGAGGGATGGGACCTGATCGGCTCGACCCAGATCCAAGGCCGCGCGTCGCTCGGCGGGAACCTGTGCAATGCCTCGCCCGCCGGCGATAGTGTCCCGGCGATGATCGCCGCCGGCATGACCGCGAATATCGCGGGTCCGAACGGACGCCGGACGATCCCGGTCGAGGATGTTCCGGTGAGCCCCGGCAAGACCAGCCTGGCCAAGGGTGAGTTCATCGTGAGCTTCAACCTGCCGGCCCGCCCGAAGGGTGGTGGAGATGCCTATCTCCGGCTGATCCCCAGGACGGAAATGGACATCGCCGTCGTCGGTTGCGGCGTCGCCCTCGTGCTTGACGACAGCGGCACCGTGACCTCGGCCAAGGTGTCCCTGGGCGCTGTGTCGGCCAAGGTTCTGGTGGTCGAGGACGCCGCCAAGGCGATCATCGGCACCAAGCTCGATAACGACGCGATGGCCAAGCTGGACGCCGCCTGTCAGGCCGCGGCCTCCCCGATCAACGACAAACGGGGCACCATCGAATACCGAACCAAGATCGCCGGCGTGCTCGCGCGTCGCGCGGCCAAGATCGCAGCCGATCGCGCAAGGAGCCAATAAGAATGGCCAAACATCATGTATCCGTCACCTTGAATGGTGAACCGACCGAGTTTCTCTGCAGCACCCGGCAGACCCTGCTCGATGTCCTGCGGGACGAGTTGAACCTGACCGGCAGCAAGGAAGGCTGTGCTTCCGGTGACTGCGGCGCTTGCAGCGTCATGGTCGACGGCCGGCTCGTTTGCTCCTGCCTCGTCATGGGCGCCGAGTGCGATGGCAAGTCCGTCGAGACGATCGAGGGCATGGCCGACGGCGAGAAACTGCACCCGCTGCAGCAAACCTTCCTGGAGGAAGCCGCGCTTCAGTGCGGAATCTGCACGCCCGGCGTCCTGGTTGCCGCCAAGGCGCTGCTGGAGCGGAACAACAACCCGACAGAGACCCAGGTTCGTTACTGGCTCGCCGGCAATCTCTGCCGTTGCACGGGTTACGACAAAATCGTCCGCGCGGTCATGAAGACCGCCGCCGAGATGCGAGGAGGTGCCTGATGGCCGCCGACAAGCCCGATTACAAGTGGGTAGGAACGCGCACTATTCGTCCGGATGGTCACGACAAGGTGACCGGTCGGGCCAAGTTCGGTTCCGATTTCACCCTCTCCGGCATGATCCACGGCCGCGTCCTGCGCAGCGCGCATGCCCATGCCGTGATCAAATCGATCGATACCTCGGCGGCGGAAGCGCTTCCGGGTGTTCGCGCGGTGATCACCTCGAAGGACTTCGCCGATCAGCCGTCCGAACTGGCGGCCGCCGGCGAGGCCATGGTCAACTACAAGGACATGACCCGCAACGTCATGGCCCGCGAGAAGGCCCTGTATGACGGTCACGCCGTCGCGGCGGTCGCGGCGACCACGGTGGAAATCGCCGAGGCCGCTCTGGAGCTGATCAAGGTCGACTATGACGTCCTGCCCCATGTCATCGACGTCGACGACGCGATGCAAGACGGCGCGCCGATCCTGGATGAAAGCCTCGTCCCGGTCGGCATGGACGCCAAGGGTCCGACCAACATCGCCAAGCGGGTCGAGTTCACCCTCGGCGACGCGGCCAAGGGCTTCGACGCCGCCGACGTGGTGCTCGAACGCTCCTACAAAACCGCCGCGGTTCACCAGGGCTATATCGAGCCGCACGCGGTCGTCTCCAGCGTTTCCGAGGACGGACAGGCGCAGATCTGGTGCTGCACCCAGGGGCAGTTCATGGTCCGCACCTTCACCGCGCGCCTGTGCGGCATGCCGGCCTCGTCGATCCGTGTCACGCCGTCCGAGATCGGCGGCGGGTTCGGCGGCAAGACCGTGGTCTATCTGGAACCGCTCGCCACGATGCTTTCCAAGAAAGCCGGCAAGCCGGTGAAAATGACCATGAGTCGCGAGGAAGTCTTCCGCGCCAGCGGGCCGACCTCGGCGGGTTCCATGACCTACAAGATCGGCGCCAAGAAAGACGGCACGATCACCGCGGTCGAGGCCGAGATCCGGCTGCTCGCCGGTGCGTTCCCGGGCTCTCCGGTACAGCCGGCATGCATGTGCGCAGTCGCGCCCTATGACATCGAGAACGTGCATCTCGTTGGCTACGACGTTGTGGTGAACCGCCCCAAGGTGGCGGCCTACCGCGCGCCGGGCGCGCCGATCTCGGCCTTTGGCGCCGAGAGCATCATCGATGAGTTGGCCAAGGAACTGGGCATGGATCCGCTTGAGATCCGCGCCAAGAACGCGGCCAAGGACGGCACCAAGGCGGCTTATGGCCCGACCTTCCGTAACATCGGTTACGAGGAGACGGTCAAGCAGGCCCAGGCGCATGCCCATTACACGGCGCCGCTGGGGCCGAACCAAGGCCGCGGCGTTGCCTCCGGCTTCTGGTTCAACATCGGTGGCGAGTCCAGCGCCACGGTCAACATCAACGAGGACGGCACCGCGGTCGTGGTCTCCGGCAACCCTGATATCGGCGGCTCTCGCGCCTCCCTCGCCATGATGGCGGCCGAGGAACTGGGCATCGACTACAGCAATGTGCGCCCGATCATCGCCGACACCGCGTCGGTCGGTTACAACTTCCTCACCGGCGGCTCCCGCGTCACCTTCGCGACGGGTCTGGCAGTTGTCGAGGCGGCGCGCGACGCCGTGCGTCAGCTCTGCGAGCGGGCGGCGAAGATCTGGGAAGTCGACGCCGAGGGCGTGATCTGGGACGATGGCCACGCCAAGCCGGCCAGCACCAATGTCGGTGAGTTCGAACCCCTGTCGCTCGCCAGTCTGGCGGCTTCGGCCTCCAAGACCGGCGGTCCGATCTGCGGTCACAACGCCCAGAACGTTCAGGGCGCCGGGCCGGGCTTCGCCACGCATATCTGCGATGTCGAGGTTGATCCCGAAACCGGTTGCGTCACCGTGCTGCGCTACACCGCGATCCAGGATGTCGGTCGGGCGATCCACCCGTCCTATGTCGAGGGTCAGATCCAGGGCGGCGCCGCCCAGGGTATCGGTTGGGCCCTGAACGAGGAATATATCTACTCCGACAAGGGCACCTTGGATAACCCGGGTTTCCTCGACTATCGGATCCCGGTCGCGTCCGACCTGCCGATGATCGAGGCCGTCATGGTCGAGGTTCCCAACGATCGCCATCCCTATGGCGTTCGCGGGGTCGGCGAGGTGCCGATCGTGCCGCCGATGGCGGCCGTGGCCAACGCCATCGAAAACGCGACGGGCGTTCGCATGGAAGCCCTGCCGATGTCACCGCCGCGCATTCTGGCGGCTCTCGACGCGGCGCGGGTCAAGCAAGCGGCCGAGTAAGCAGGACTGGATAGCCGAACATGGCCCGGGTGGTGCTCACCGATTCACTGAGCAAGCAGTTCACGAACGGGGCCGGAGAGTTTGAAATCGCCGCCTCCTCCGTGAGACAGCTGATCAGGGAATTGGATGCGCGCTACCCGGGCCTCGGCACCCAGGTCGAGGAAGGATTTCTCTCCGTCGCCATAGACGGTGAAATCCACCAGGACGCCTTCCTGGAGGAACTCCGGGAAGATAGCGAAGTCGCCTTTCTTCCGGCGATCAGAGGCGGTTGAGCCGAATTTTCCAACTGCTTCCCTGCCTTCGGGCCCGCGGCCACCAAGATCACACTTTTTTGACTAGTTAAAGATCGTATCCCCGACGAAAGTCGGGGCCCATGCCTGAGAACGGTCACCGTAACGGCCGATCGATCACATTGAAGCTCCTAGAAACTAATCCACCATTCTCCAGGCGTTAACGCCGTCGGAATGGGCCCCGACATTCGTCGGGGATACGAGTTAAGTGTTCTCGGTCGTCGTTGCCTCATCCCAAGCGCGCTAACCCCCGCGCGGCCATTGAATTTCCCTTCCGTCCGTCCGATGCTGTCGCCTCATGACCTTGGGAGGTTGGTATGGTGGGATTCAAGGAATATGGTGACCACGACGCGGTTGGCCTCGCGGCGCTGATCCGCGCGGGAGAGGTTTCCGAGGCCGAGGTTCTGGACGAAGCGCTGGAGCGCATGCGGGCTGTTCAACCTCAACTGAACGCCATTACCCATGACATGGAAAGCCATGCTCGCGCCGCCCTGGACGCCGGACTACCGGGCGGTCCGTTCAAGGGCGTTCCGTTCATGCTGAAGGACCTGCATGTGCTTTACGAGGGCGCGCCGACCCATAACGGCTCCAACTTTTACAAGGACTTCGTCGCTGGCCACGATACCGAGATCGTGGCGCGCTATCGCAAGGCCGGGCTGGTGACCATCGCCAAGACCAATACGCCGGAATTTGGCATGTGCGCCTCGACCGAACCGGTCAGCCACGGTCCGGCGCCGAACCCCTGGGATCTCACGCGCACCGGCGGCGGCTCCAGCGGCGGATCGGCAACGGCGGTCGCGGCGCGTGTCCTTCCGGCGGCGCACGCGACCGACGGCGGCGGCTCGATCCGTATCCCAGCGTCATGCTGCGGCCTCGTGGGCCTGAAGACCACGCGCGGACGCAACCCCACCGGCCCAGACGCCCTGGACAGCATCCAAAGCGTCGGCCATGTGGTCTCGCGTAGCGTGCGGGATACCGCGCACCTGCTGGATTGCACGGCGGGCCCTGAATTCGGCGCGCCAACCCCGCCACTTGCCGATACCGGCCCCTTCGCGGACGAACTCGGCAAGGCCCCAGGCAAGCTGCGGATCGCGGTCTCGAAGCGGGTGATGCCAGGCGATACCCTCGACTCCGCCTGCGTCGACGCGGTGGACAAGACCGCCAAACTTCTGGAATCCCTCGGACATGTGGTCGAGGAAGCCGACCCCGGTCTTGATCTGGATTTCATCGCCGGGTTCTGGCGGATGAACGCGTCCGTCGGCGCGCATCTCACCCTCTCGCGGCGCGAGGCCCTGCTGGGCCGCAAGCTTACCGAGGCGGATGTGGAGGCAGTCACCTGGGCGGCCTATCATGCCGGCGGCAAGGTTTCGGCGGTGGAATTGTCGGCGGGTATCCAGGAAGTCCATCTCATGGGCCGCCGTCTGGCCGAGTTCCACGAGACCCATGACCTGCTCCTGACCCCGACCCTGGCCCAGCGCCCGGTCAAGCTCGGCCATCTCTCGATGATGGTCGATGACGTCGATGCCTATTGGGACAGATTGTTCCGCTTTATCCCCTTCACCCCACAGCAGAACCTCTCCGGCCAGCCGGCGATCTCCCTCCCCCTGCATTGGAGCGAGGACGGCTTGCCGATCGGGGTTCAGCTCGCCGGGCGGTTTGGCGACGAGGCCACATTGCTACGGGTCGCGGCCCAGTTGGAGGAGGCCGCGCCCTGGGCCGATCGGATCCCCCCTGTTCATGCCGGCTGAAGCTTCCCCCGCATCCCCCTCGCGACCATCGGTCACCCGCTGGCGCGATGAAGGCACGCACCGGATCAACGCGCCGGAGAGCTATGCGCCCCGCCTGCCCGGCGCGGATATGCGTCTTTCCGCCCTCGCCGCCAAGGTGAGGGCGGATCTGCACGCCCTGCGCCATCCAGAGACCGACTGGATGCCGACCCGCATGGGTCCGGACGGCGCGCCGATGCTCGACGTGCTGGTGGTAGGCGCGGGTCAGGGAGGCCTATCCGTCGCCGCGCATCTGCTGCGCGAGAAGGTAACCAATATCATGGTCGTGGACCGCGAGCCGGCGGGCGCGGAGGGGATCTGGAACAGCCATGGCCGCATGCCGGTTATCCGCTCGCCCAAGCACTATCCCGGCCCGGACATGGGGGTCCCCAACCTCACCTACGAGGCGTGGCATCGAACGGCTTATGGCGATCTTTCCTGGGAAGGCGTGAACTTCGTCCCGATCCCGCTTTGGGTGGACTATCTCGACTGGGCGCGGGAGACCCTGGCGCTACCGGTGCGCAACCAAACCGAGGTGACGGCCATCGCGCCGGCGCCGGACGGGTTAAAGGTCACCTTGCGGGGATCAGCGGGCGAGGAAATCGTCCACACGCGACGGCTGGTATTGGCGACCGGCCATGACGGGACCGGTGATTGGTGGATGCCCGACTATCTCGCCACCCTGCCTGTGCCGGTTCGAGCCAAGGGGGCCGACCCGATCGATTTCGAGGCGCTGAAGGGCAAGCGCGTCGCGGTTCTGGGGGTCGGCGCGACGGCGGGCGACAACGCGATCTGCGCGCTGGAGCACGGCGCCGAGGTGCATATGTTCTGCCGCCGTCCGACCCATCGCCGCCAGCAGGTCTACCGGTGGTGCATCACCTCTGGGTTTCTGCGCCATTTCGGTGATCTCGACGACGCCTGGCGCTGGCGCTTCATGCACTACATCCTCAACATCCGGATGGGCATGCCGCCGGAGACCTGGAAGCGCGCCAGCGGGCATCCGAACTTCACCCTGCATACCAGCGCCGACTGGCTGGACGCCGAGGCCACCGGTGGCGGGGTTCGGATCGAGACCAGCAAGGGCCCCTTCGAGGCCGATTACATCATCTCCTGCGCCGGTCACGACCAGGATGTTCGCAAAAGGCCGGAATTGGCGCATTTCGCCGAGCATATCGCGCTGTGGAGCGATCGCTACACCCCGCCGGACGCGCTGGAGGATGATCGGCTCGGCCGCTACCCCTATCTCGGGGCGGATTTTCAGTTCCTCGAGAAAACGCCCGGCGCCGCGCCCTATCTCGAGCGCATCCACGACTTCACCTTCGGGCCGACCATGAGCTTCGGCCCATCGGGCTGTTCAATCAGCACGCTCCGGCTCACCGTGCCGATGCTGGTCGCGGGCGTGACCAAGGGTCTGTTCGTCGAGGACGCGGAACTCCATTGGAAAGCGCTGCTGGATCATCCGGCGATGATCCCATAGGCGCGCCGGGAACGGGATCAGCCACGGGATCAGCCACGGGGCGCGAAGGCCTCCAGGGCACGAGGGTCACAACCCGCGCCGCCATCGGGCTTGAAGGCTTGCAGCACGACCTGATCGGCGCCCGCCGCGCGGTGCGCCTCGATACAGTCGGTGATCGCTTTCTCGCCCCCCCAAACGACCATGGCGTCGAGGAACCGAGGAGCCCCCTCGCCAGTCACCTCGTCCTCGGTGAAGCCGAGGCGGAACCAGTTGTTGCGATAATTCGGCAAGGCCATGTATCGGGTCATCTGTTGCTGGGCGACCGAGCGCGCCACGGCCTCGTCCGAGGTCAGACAGATCTTCTGCTCGACACAGAGCCAGGCATCCGGCCCCAGGATCTCGCGCGCCTCGGCGGTGTGCTCGGGCGTGACACAA
>Ga0181579_10000476_pt1 | contig 32157 bp, 26 predicted proteins | sample 071ome_24_FD_132996 | JGI IMG/M metagenome (GOLD analysis project Ga0181579, IMG submission 132996) | Coastal salt marsh microbial communities from the Groves Creek Marsh, Skidaway Island, Georgia - 071402CT metaG (megahit assembly) | ecosystem: Environmental > Aquatic > Marine > Intertidal...
CGAACATCGGGAGCTCTCCTCGTGATCGGCGTCGTACTCGCCGTCGGCGCCCATCCCTTTTCCGATCCGTCACCGTTGTGGCGACTCGCTGTCGACAATCCGACGAGCGCCCTCAGCCTGGCGCTGCGCTCCTCGAGCCGGGCCGCGCCACTCGTCGTCCTCGTCGTGGCATTGGGCGCAGGCGCGCTCGGTGAACGCATAGGACACTGGCTCGCCCGGCGATCACGCAGCGAGCGACGCGGAATGCTGGTTCCCGCAGCGATTTGCGCTCTCGCGGTCGTCAACATGCCGGCCCTCGTCACCGGACGCCTGGTCGATCCGGTCGTCGACCGCCCCGAGGACCTACCGACTGCCTGGATCGACGCAGCGGAGCTGCTCGATCGACGATTGCAAGAAGGCCACGACGGAGCGGTTCTCATCCTCCCCGGCGTGGAATCGGCCGCCTACCGATGGGGATATCCGGTCGACCCGATCTTGCCCGCCCTCACGGCGAAACGAGTGGTGAGTCGCGACTGGCTTCCCCTCGGCAGTGCGCCCTACATGGACGCTCTCTACGCCCTCGACGACGCCGCCCAGGATTCACGTCTCGATCCCGACGCCATTGCTCCCATGGCTCGTCTACTCGGAGCCGACACCGTGATGATCGTGAACACGGTGGAGTACGAGCGATTCGCGACCGTTCGACCCGAACGGTTTCTGCGCGACCTCGGCGACTCTCCGATTGGTCTGACCCGCTTGGCCGATTTCGGAACACCAGCGATCAACGTCGCCGATCGCTTCTGGTCGTCCGATCACATCCTCGCCCCACCCCGACCCTTGCCGGAGATCACGCTGTGGGCCGTCGACAACCCATCGACCCCTGTTCGGGCCACCGAGTCACCCACCTGGATCCGCGGCGACGGAACTGGACTCCTCGACGCAGTGTCCGCTGGTCTTGTCGACGGGCACAACGTCGTACTCGACCTCTCGTCGTTCGCATCGGACGGAACACTCACGCCAGAGGGAGTCATCGTCACCGATGGGGCACGGCGTCGGGCTCATCATTGGCGAAGTTCTCAGGAGGTGTGGGGGGCGACAGAGCCCGAAGGCGGCGTTGTGAGTGTCGATGACGTCTTCGACCAACGCCTCGTCGACACCGTCGGGACTCCCGGGGAGGTCACCATACGACCCGAGGACGTGGAAGCTGTTGCCACCGCGTATGGAACCGAGTTGTCCTTCTGGCCCGAGAACCGACCGTCGATGGCCCTCGACGGCGATCCGACCACTGCCTGGCGCGTCGGTGACGAACGAGACCCACGTGGTCAGATTCTCACTATCACCAGCCGTGAGCCACTCACGTCACTGCATCTCGAACGAACTACCGGACCCGAACGATGGATCACCGCCGTCGACATCCGATCGAAGAACGGCCAGTGGACTCGCCATGAGATCACCGACGACATCGTGATCGAACTATCGGCGCCGACGAATGTGGTCGATCTTCGGATCGCCGACATCGCCTGGAACGTCCAGGCGTCACGAGACACAGGCGCTGCGGTCGGCTTCGCCGAGGTCCTCCCTGACGATCTCCGACGACCAGAAGTGGTCGACGTGTCATCGATCGGTTCCACCAGTATCGATGCATTCGTCTTCACGCGACTGACAGCCGACCCGATCGATCAGTGGCGTGACGACCCCGAACGTCGCATCATCCGCACCTTTTCCACTCCGGACGATCTCGCCCTGAACTTCTCAGTCGACGCTCGACTCTCGTCACGCGCATCGGACGAGGCGGTCGGTGGTCTGCTCGGCATCGGCGCCCCGTCGTCGGATCACCTGGTCGGTCGATCCGCCTGGAGCGCGTGGAGTGCGGTCGACGGTGACGACACGACGTCGTGGTGGTCCCTCCTCGGCGACGAACAGCCGACGCTCGTGATCGACGTTCCCGAATCGATCGGCGAACTCAGACTCGTGCAGCCCTCTGGATCGCCCCGGATCACCGAGATCTCGATCACTTCACCCGACGAACGTTCCGAAACGGTGCCCGTGGGCGCCGATGGGACGGTCCGATTCACTCCGATCGTCGGCACACGCCTCACGATCGACATCGTCTCGTTCGAACGGATCGAGTCACTCGATCGACGCACCGGACGCTCGGTGCGACTACCGATCGGCATCTCCGAAGTCGTCGGTGCCACGATCCACGATCTCGACACCGACTGGACCACCACCTGCCGGGACGATCTGGTCGTCGTCGACGGTCGGCCCGTGCCCATTCGCCTCTCAGGGCGCATCACCGAGTTGCTCGCCGGCGAGTCGTTCACCGTCGAGCCGTGCAACGAACCGCTCGTTCTGCCGACCGGCGATCACCGCGTCGAGACCTCGTCGGAATTCGACACTGCCATCGCCATCGATCGGGTCGTACTGCTCTCGACGTCGGCGTCAGTGAGGTTCGATGCCGTTGCGGTCGACGACTCGACCACTCGCTCGTCTCGCACCTACAGAGTTCCGGAGTGTTCCTCCGAGTGTGTCGTCGAAGGCTTCGATGGCTGGAACCTCGGCTGGTCGGGTGAACCGCGGCCGTCGGCATCCGGACGCAATGTCTGGACCTTCTCTCCCGGCGATTCCGGATCGGTGGTCTCGACCAGATGGACTCCGCAACGTCTCATGTGGATCGGGCTCGCTCTGACCGGTGTCACCGTGCTCGCCGCGATCGTTCTCCTGTTCGCCACCCGACGGAATCCCGACGTCGAACCACCAGCGCCCATGGGAACTCTGGGACCTCCGTCCACTCGGCGCGATCTCGTCGTCCTCGTCGGGACAGCGCTCGTGATCGCCACAGCCGTGTCGCCGATCTGGGCGCTGGTACCGCTCATCGTCGGTTTCGTCACTGGCTTCGCCCCGACGACGCGTCGACACCTCGGGGTGATCCTCACTGCGACCGGATTGTCCTTGATCACCCTCGGATTCCTCTTTGTGATCGCGCAACAGGTTCGCACCGGCGCCGATCCCGGATTCGGTTGGCCGAGCGTCTTTGCTCGCGCCCACCGACCAGCACTGTGCGGAGTCGTGATGTGGGGTCTCGGGCTCGCAGTCGGCCGCGATAGCCTGCAACGATCGTGAGCCCGAAGCCTTGTCTGTCGGTGGTCGTGCCGTGCTTCAACGAGGAGAGCACCATTGCCACGCTCGTCGACCAAGTGCTGGCCTCTCCCTGGGTGTCCGAGGTGGTAGTCGTCGACGACGGTTCCTCCGACGGCTCCCGTGACGTTCTTGCCGGCTTCTCCGATCCTCGGGTCACCGTCGTGTTGCACGAACGCAATCGAGGCAAGGGCGCGGCACTACGCACCGGTTTCGCCCGCGCGACCTCCGACTTCGTCGTCGTACAAGATGCCGACCTCGAATACGATCCCTCGGAGTACGGCGTGCTGCTCGAGCCATTGCTCGACGATCGCGCCGACGTGGTGTTCGGGTCCCGCTTCCTGTCGGGCCGACCGCATCGAGTGCTCTACTTCTGGCACTCGATGGGCAATCGCTTCCTCACGCTGCTGTCGAACATGTTCACCGACCTCAACCTCACCGACATGGAGACGTGCTACAAGTGCTTCCGTCGACCGGTCATCCAGAGCATCCAGATCGAAGAAGATCGATTCGGATTCGAACCGGAGATCACCGCCAAGTTGGCGCGTGGCAAGTTCCGCATCTACGAGGTGGGAATCTCCTACTCGGGTCGCACCTATGCCGAAGGCAAGAAGATCGGCTGGCGCGATGGAGTGAGGGCCGTGTACTGCATCGTGCGCTACTCGGCTTTGGGAGACGCGGTCAGGACCCGAATCGCGCGGTGACACGTCGCCACCGATGGCCGAGCCCCCATCGGGTGACCAACAGCATCGACTCGAGAACGATGCGCGATGACATCTTGGACGTCCCGTACCGACGGTCGACGAAAACGATCGGCACCTCGACGACTCGTGCGCCCTGTCGGACCGATCGCACCATCAACTCGGTGAGAAAGGCGTAGCCATCGGCTCGTGTGGTCTCCGGATGTATGGCCGCCAATGCCGACGCGCGATAGGCACGAAATCCCGACGTGCAATCTCTGACACCCACTCCGAGGATCCAACCCGTGTACACATTCCCCCAACGCGACAGAAGTCGCCGGTGGAGCGGCCAATCACGGGTGCCGCCACCCGGTACGTAACGAGAACCCACGACGACGTCGGATCCACTCTCGATCGCGTCGAGCATGCGGGGAATCACCTGCGGATCGTGTGAGAAATCGGAGTCCATCGTCACGACGACGTCGAATCCTTCGCCGATCACTCGTTCGAAAGCGAAACGGTACGCATTTCCGAGACCGTCCTTCACCGCACGATGGACCACGTCGATCGACCCAAGTTCTGCCGCACAGGCTTCGGCGAGGCGTCCGGTTCCATCAGGACTGGCGTCGTCCACTACCAACAACCGGGCTTCGGGAACGATCGATCGCAACTCTCGGAGCAGCCGATCGATGTTCTCGGCTTCGTTGTAGGTGGGCAGAACCACGGCCACGGGCACGAGGGTTCACCTTAGCGAGTCGGGGTCGATCCCTTCCGGAAGTACGAGGACGCTCACTGGCTGGCCGAGACGGTAGTACTCGGTCAAGAGCTCGACGATGTCGGGCTCGATGGGAGGGAAGGCGAAGAGTACGGCCGCACCGGCCGGGTTCTCTTGTGCCACCAGATCCTCGCGTCCCGTCTCCACGAGGCGCCGTTCGATCTCGGCAAGCAGTCGGATGGCCTCGATCTCATCAGCCGGAGTTCGGGGATCGACGTGAGCGATCCGCGCGACGCCGGGCGCGTTCAACGACGACTCGTCGACCGGTCCGACGACGAACCACCACACCTGATCGACTTCATCGACTGTTGCCGTCCGATGTGGGAGCGCCGCTGCCGCGTACGACGGGTCGACACGCATGGAGTAACCGCGCCGCTCCAGCTCGAGCACCGTGCCAAAGCCAGTGGCATCGAGCGTGTAGGGGTCCCACAGGTGAACGAGGATCGTGTCGTCGCCAATGAGGGGTTCGAGTTGCGGCACGATGGCCTCCACGACGTCGGAGTCGACGGCACCAGGCATCTTGGCGTCAGCACCCACCGACACACCGGCTAACACGGCGACTGCCACGACGACACCGGCCCAAGCCGTGCGACCGGGCAGTCGACGGAACGTTCGCGCCCGCGTCGATCGGGCAAGTGCAAGTACGGACACGAGGACAGCGAAGCCGCTCAGTATCCACACCCAACGGATGGTGTAGTCGAGATACGAGCCGAAGATCCGCAGAATCGACAGACCGGCGACGACGATCCCGCCAATCAACGTCAGAAGCAATGCGCCAATTTCTCGATCACCGGTCTTGGATGCCCGCCGCCGGGCCAATCCCACCAGTACGACGAAGGCCGCGAAGCCCGGCCATCGCGCCCAGGTCTCGGCCGGTTGCGCGACACCCGACCCGGTGAGCCAAGGACCGATGACGTTGAACTGAGTAGCCATGATGCGCACGGCCTCGCCGAGCGGAATCGTCGGTTCATCGGGTGAGGCGAAGTGCTGCCACAAGATCTCGATGTTGCCCGGTTCACGTCGAATCTGATCGACGAAGGGAAGCACCCACACGACACCGAGCGCCGCCAGACCGCCCCCGACACCTCGGAAGTCTCGACGACGAACCAGAGCGAGCAGCATCACGACGAAGGCGACACCCACCACGAGGGCATAACCAGCGTGACATTGCACGCAGTGACTACCGACCACCACCGCCCCTGCAGTCCATCTCCACGATCCGTGCCGGTTGATCACCTCGTCGGCCAAGAGGACGAAAACCAGAAAAGGAATCAAGGCCAGCCAAGGATTCCACGGCTCGACGACGAAGTCAGGACCCGACGATCTCGCGAAGAGCAGAACCAGGAGCGACACCACCATCACTCCCGACCAACCGAATCGCCGTCGCGCCAACCACATGGCGACCGCGGTCGAGACGAGATGAACCGATACCACCGCAGCCATCAAAGCCGCGCTCGATCGTCCCCCGATCACGTACACCGGCAGCATTGCGAACCAGAGACTTGGACCGGGATGAGAACCTTGAAAGCCGGTGTCGTCGATGATGCGTCCGGCTGCCCCCACCAACGGCGGGTTCCCGAAGAAGCCGCGCATGTGGAGTTCGGCCTGCGCCATGTCGCCGGCCGGATACCACCGACCCTTCGAGAGAACGACGACGAGGGCCGTGATGAACGGTGCGGCGACGGCCACCGCCACGAGAATCCAACGAGTTCGATTGGCAATCGAGGGATTCATCGAACGTTCGACCCCTGACACACCTGTCGGTACACAGGTCGAAGGACGTCGGCTGCCAGAACGTCCCACGACAGTTCCCGAGCCCTTCGAACTCCGGACTCCGCCATCGACCGTCGGAGTTCGTGATCGGTCAGCAATCGCACGATCGAACTCGACAAATCCTCGACCGGTGCCAAGAGTCCGGTCCGTCCATCGAGAACTGAGCACCGGTGTCCGAAGATGTCGGTCGCCACCGCAGGGGTTCCGCAACCAGCGGCTTCGGTGAGGGCCAAACCCCATCCTTCGGCCAAGGACGCGCTCGCCACGATCCACGAGCGCCGATAGAGATCTCGCAATTCCTCCCGAGAAACACGTCCGGCGAAGGTGACCCACTCCGATGCGTCGTGAGCGGTGACCCACGAGCGCAGGGTTTCGCTCAGCGGTCCGTCCCCGACCAGGGTCAGTGTTGCACTGGGCACCGACCGGCGAACGACGAGCATCTGCTCGAGAAGCAGGTCGAAGCGCTTCACGGGAGCCTGCCGACCGACGGCCAGAACAGTCGGTTCGGGCGTCTTGCCCACCGAATCGGACGGTGCGAAGTACTCGTCGACTCCAACGGGACCGGTGTGGACCAGTTCGGGGCGCCAGCCAAGCTCGAGAAGTTCGCGACGTGTGTCCTCCGATGTCGTGATCGTCGGAGTACGTCGATACAACGGCGGCGCCCACGACGCCTCCAATCGTCGGCCGATCGCCGCGAGTGGTCGAGGGAACATCTGATCCCACATCGGCCCATGAATATGGTGAAGAACGAGAACCCTCGGTCGACGACACCACAACGGAGACAACCAAGGCACTCCGTTCCAAATCTCGACCACTGCGTCGTAGCGACCCATGGTTCGCACGATTTCGGCAGCCATCGTGCGCGGGAAGACGGTGAACCTCCCGCCCCGTCGAACCACCGAATATCCGTGACGTTCTCCGGTTGTCGGCCGACCCGGAGCGAACGAGGTTCGATGGACGACGTCGAGACCGGCTGCCGCCCAACGTGACATGAACTCGTCGGCATGAACCTCGGAACCACCGGCGTCGTCGTCCTCGAGATCGCGCCACGCCAACACGTGCACGCGCCGAACGCCCCGGTTCACCATCGAACTGGCCATCGTTGCCACGTCGAGATCGTCGTCGTTCACGTCGTTCATGTCGTCACAACGTGGCCGTCACGATCATGCGCGCCACCCGCTCGCCACCCACTGGTCCGAGTTCGCCATCGATCCAGGGCTCGATCGTTCCGGTTGCCGGACAGTCCTCCCACCAGACGCACTCCATCGTCTGACCGGGCTCGCCGAGGAGACGAATCGTGTCGACCGTGACGATGTCGCGACCGACGACGGCGTCGGCGATCATCGGCCCGTCGGAGGGCAACACGACCACGATCACGCGTCGACCACGGGCTTGTTCGACCACCCGATCGACGGCGTCCCTGAGATCACAATCGGCCGTGGCCTCGGCCCACACGACGAGGCGAGTGCTCTCGGAGCGCATATCGCCGAGGGCTTCGGGAACCGAGCACCAGTCGACTGGGCGCCGGGTGCGGGAGATCATGAAACCTTCTTCCCGCAGTCGCCGGTCGATCGACTGATCGGCCACTGCGAGTCCGTCACCGATCACCAGCTCGACGTCGACCTCCCCGGGGTCACTCGTGAGACCGGGCCACCACCAGATCAGAAGTCCGATCAACACGACTGTGACGACTCCGATCCAACGAGCGGGTCGACCCGTGAGAGAGGCGAGCTTGCCGCCTCGCAATCCTCCGGACATCACCTGGGCGACGGTACCAAACGACCAGGAGTCCCAACCCTCGAAGCCGCCGAATCTAGGATCGTTCGACGCCGTCCGGCTGCCTGAACCATGACCAACCGACCCCTTTTGCGCCATCTGGGTGACCAGCATCCTGCCTGGATCGCGTCCGCCATCATCGCCGGATTCACCCCCTTCGTACGTCTGGCTACTCTGCGGGGCGATTGGCCCAATTGGGCGATTCACATCAGGTTCATCCCACTCATCGTTCTCGCCTGGTTCACCGTCGACTGCCTGAGGCGACCGAGTCACCGCATCGCCGCCGTCGTGAGCACCTGGCTCGTGACCGCCACAGTGATCCTCCTCGCCCATCCGGAAGGGTCCACGGCACCGACGTCGCTCGTCCTGTTCGGACTCGGTGATGGGTGGCCGGGAGACTCCATCGGACCGGGGGTCGCGCTCGTCGCCGTCGGCATCGTCGTCGTGCCGTGGCTCGAGCGGTCCGGTCGACGACGGCTCCGCCTCGACCCTCCCCACTGGGCGGTCCTCGCAGTCACGGCAGCCGGACCCCTCTTCGGTGACGCAGCAGTCGACGTCATCGGACGCCAACACGTCGAACGGGTCGACGTGATCCGTGGTGAGATCGTGTCCTTCGACGGCCCGATCGTCCCGACTGCCGTGTGGAGCATCACGCTCGCCCTGACTGTAGCCATCGTGTTCCTGGGCATCGGATCGGTCGTCGTGAGGCGACTTCGATGTTGGGCGGTTCCACCTCTGACCTTCGCCCATCGTGCTGCCGTGGTGGCTGCTGGCGCATTCTTGGTGCGGTTCGCGACCCAGCTCACCGTCGCCCCCACACGAACCGACGGCGGCGACCCGCTCTTTTACCATTCGACCGCCAACATTCTCGCCCGGGGTGGCGGCTTTCCGGAGCCTCTCAACTTCATCGCCCATCAGGACTGGATCGCCAGCGCGTTGCACGGCCCCCTCTACCCCGTGGTCCTCTCGTTCACGTCGCGATTCGGCGGATCGACCTACGTCGATCACAAGCTCCTGTCGCTGCTGATCGGAACGGCAGTCGTCGTCGTCACGATGCTCGTGGCACGACGGGTCGCTCCGCCCGAGCGAGCCGACTCGATAGCCGTGGTCGCCGGCGGACTGGCGGCGGTCTACCCGAATCTGTGGCTCGTCGACGGAGTTCTCTTCCCCGAGGGGCTCATGGCACTGTGCACGCTCCTCGTCGTTCTGTTCGCCTACCGCTGGCGCGAACATCCCGTCATCACGTGGTCGATCGCCATGGGTGCCGCCACCGCACTTGCCGCACTGACTCGTGGTGAGGGACTCCTCCTCTCGGTGCTGGTGATCACTCCGTGGATTCTTCGACGACGCGACCTCCCGTGGCGGCGACGTATCAGCCAACTGGGTGCAGCTGCCGTGGCTTGCATCCTCGTATTGGCTCCGTGGACCGTACGTAACCTCCGTTCGTTCGACGATTTCGTGCCGTTATCGACCAATGGCAACGAACTCTTCGTGTATGCCAACTGCGACGACACCTACAGCGGCAGTTTCCTCGGCTTCTGGCAATGGGACTGTCAGCAAAGACTGCGCGATCAGGGGGTCGAGCCATCCGGCGACGAAGCGGCCAAGGCGCTTTATTGGCGCGAGGTCGGCCTCGACTACGCCCGCGAGAACGCGTCCCAGCTCCCCAAGGTGGTCGCCGCTCGCGTGCTTCGACAATGGGACCTGTTCAGACCTTGGCAGAACGCCGATCTTGCGCCCGTAGAAGGGCGAAACCGCGACGCAGCCCGCGCTGGGCTCGTCATGTATTACGGATTGCTCGCTGGATCGGCAGTCGGTGTCGTGGCACTTCGTCGACGTCGACGACCGATCCTCCCACTCGTCGCACAGATCGTGAGCGTGACGCTGACCGCCGCCTATGCCTACGGCACGACGCGCTTTCGCGTGCCGGCCGAACCCGTTCTCTGCATCTTCGCCGCAGTTGGTCTGGTGACCCTGTCACCCCACGTTCGCCGACGGTGGAGTCGGCGTCCCAACAGAGCCTCTCGGACAGTCGATCCAGCAGACGAGGCGAACGATTCCGAATGTGCCTTCGTACATGGCGGCAGTCCACGAAGCAGACGCCCGTCGGTGCGCATCCTCACGCCCTGGCTCGTGATCGGTGGATGGATCGCTCTGGCGTTGCCGGCTCTCTATCGCGCTGTCGGCTCGACCATGGAAGAAGGGTTCATGCTCGTCTTCCCCGAGCGCGTCGTGAAAGGTGCTGTCGCCAACGTCGACTTCTTACATCTGTACGGCCCAGGGTCTTTGCACGTGCTGTCGCTCTGGTATCGACTATTCGATGTCTCACTGATCTCCGAGCGCACCTTCGGCCTGGTGCAGCACCTACTCGTCGTCACCGGCCTCTTCGTTCTCACCCGTCCCTGGGGTCGCTCGGTCGCCACGTGGGTCGCACTGGTGTCGACCCTTTTCGTGTTCACTCCGATCGGACTACAGGCCCTGGCCTGGTCGGGTGCCGTCGGATTCGGCGTGTGGTCGATCGTGTTCGCCCGACGTGCCCACGAACTCGACGCTGCTCGATGGTCGTTCGTGGCGTCGGGACTCCTCACCGGCCTCGCCGTGTCGTTCCGCCCCGATCTCGTGTTGGCCCTCGGGCTGGCCCATGGATGGATGTGGTGGCGGGGTCGTCGCGCTCGACTGCGACCCTGGCTCACCGGACTGGCCGTCGGCTGCCTGTCGTACGTCGTACACCTGGTCCAAGCCGGGCCGAGTGCCATGTGGCGCGGGATGTTCGTCGAGCCGGTTCTCGAATTGCGAGGAGGTCGAGCCTTGCCCCGCCCACCGAGCTGGGATCACCTCGACGGCGCACTTCAGGTGATCGGCGAAAAGTTCGCCCCTTGGTGGGGCCTACCGACTCTCGGAACGCCGAAACAGCTCGTCGCCTGGTTCTTCCTTCTTCCCATCGTGGCTGTGTTCGTCGTCGTCGTGTCCCGTCGCGTGACACCCCGAGCAGGTCTCACCGCCGTGAGCGGCGCTCGCCGAGCCGACACCCTCATGGCGGCCGGCCTCTTCGGTATCGGTCTCTTGCCACAGGCTCTACAGCGACCGGACTCGGCTCACTTCAATTGGGTGTCGTGTATCTCGGTTCCCCTTCTCATCGTTGCGTTCGTCGACATCGCACGCGTCAGATTCCCTCATACGCCTCGACGAACGAGATCCATCGCTTCGGTTGCCCTGGTGGTCGCTGGCATCGTGGCGGTCATCCCCGCGTTCACGGCGCGGACCTATCTCGGTCTCGTGACGGACTCGATTCGGGGAGAACTCGATCCCCTCACAGTGGAACGTAACGGTCGGCAGTTCTACCTCGGCGACTTCCGCCCGTGGCTCGCGAGCGTCGAGGTGACCGCCGATCTCGACCGGTGGTCGCGGCCCGGAGAACGACTACTGGTCGGTCCGATCGACCTTCGTCAGACTGCATACAGCGACGCCTTCTTCTACTACCTCTTCCCCGACCTCGAACCGGCCACCTACTTCATCGAGATGGATCCTGGCCTCGCCAATCGAAGCGGCTCTCGTCTGGCCGACGACGTCGCGAGCGCTGACTGGCTCATTCTCACGCGGTTCTGGAGTCAATGGATCGAACCGAACGACTCGATCGTCTTCGGATCCGATCTTCCCAATCAGATCGTCGAGCAGAAGTTCTGTCTGCGCGGTTCGTACCAAGTCGACCTGGCGCGCGTGTATCAGCGATGCGAAAACGGTGACGGTATCGGTCCGTACGATCCGCCGTACGACGGGACCGTCGACTACGCCGTCGAGGTTCGCACTCCCGTACCGCCTCGTCCCGACGGCACGTGCACTCCCACCTGCAACGGGGAACCGGCGCCGGCTGGAACAGGATTCAACCCAGAGGCAGTCGCCGCCATATCGGATGCGGCACGTGCCGTAGCACCGTGAAGATCCATCGCAGGATTCCCGGCGCCCACACGATCCGACGTCCGTTTCGCAGACCAGTCACCACCGCTTCGGCCACCACGTCAGGAGTCGTTGCAAACGGAGCCGGCTTCAAGCCGGCTGTCATCGACGAGTGCACGAAACCTGGCCGCACCACGAGAACCCGAGAACCAGTTCCCTCGAGCGAATCACCGAGCCCCTGGGCGAACGCATCGAGAGCTGCCTTGGACGAGCCGTAGACGAAGTTCGAGGCTCGGACTCGCTCTCCGGCCACGCTCGAGAGAACGACAAGAGTGCCGTGGCCCTGGACGCGAAAACGCCGCGCAACTTCGAGTCCGACCGCAACCGCCGACGTGTAATTCACATCGACCACTGTCGCAGCCGACCTCGGATCCTCGTCGAAGCGTTCCTGATCGCCTAGTTGGCCGAAGGCCAGTACGACCAGGTCGAGATCTCCATGCTCGGACACCACTCGATCGAGGAACCCGCGATGTTCATCCACACGAGTGGCATCGAACTCCAACGCCTCGACGATGACGTCAGGCCGTGCCAGAGATTCGACCGCAGTCGTCGCATCCTCGGGCCGACGACAAGCCAGACCTACGTATCGAGTGTTCGGCGACATGAGGCGACGGGCGATGGCCACACCGATATCGCTTCGTCCACCGAGGACGAGAATCTGCTGAGGTTCGTGTACAGCGTTTTCCATGTCCAGCTCCTCGGTCAGATCAATTCCAGGCGGCGGGCAAGATCGCTGCAGAACCGGCGTTCGGGATCCCACCGCTCACGGATTTCCTGCCATTCACGGAGCCGTGGGTAACCAGCGCGGACGATCGCCGCACTGGTGAGCGCGTCCTTGGCCAGATAATGGCGGCCGCCAGCTTCCAGAACAGAGTCGTCGAGAGCACGGGTCAACTCGGCAAGCCCATCGGCGACCGCTGGCATGTCGACCGTGAGAGTCCATCCCGGCATCGGGAAGCTGAGTGGTGCTTCATTCGCCTCACCGAAGCGTTTCAGAACCACGAGCGGACTGGCGAGGCGAGACGCCACGATGCGTTCGACGATCGAACGCAGAGCCGCTTCGGCTCCGAACGGCACCACGAATTGATACTGCACGAAACCGCCTCGACCGTAGAGGTGGTTCCACGACGAGATGGAATCGAGCGGATGGAAGTACGACGGAATCGACTTCACCGAACCCGACCGTCGTATCGGCTCCTTGCGCAACCACAGTTCGTTGAAGATTTGTGAAGTCGTAGCACCCACCAGACCCCGACCGGGCACGATCGGAGGAACGGTGACGACACGACGGGGCTCGTAACGCAGCGGGTCGCCGGCTTCTCGTGCATCGAGATCGGAGAGCTTCGCGTGATCGCCACGCCACAGAACTCCTCGTCCGAATCGTCGACCAGTGGCCAGGAGGTCGACCCAGGCGACCGAGTAGCGCACGTCATCGTCGCCGATCGACATTTCGCCGATCAGTTCGTCGAAGTCCCGACAGCGCACCGTGTCGACGACACAACGACTGGTTTCGATCGGGATCAGACCAAAAGTCGCCTCCACGACGAAACCGGTGAGTCCCATCCCACCGATGGTCGCCCAGAAGAGGTCGGGGTTCTCCGCCGGCGAACATTCGACGAGATCGCCATTGGCAACCACCACGCTCATGCGACGAACATGACGACCGAAACTTCCTTCGACGTGATGATTCTTCCCGTGGATGTCGGATGCGATCGCTCCTCCGACCGTGACGAAGCGAGTACCCGGTGTGACCGGTACGAACCAGCCCTTTGGCACGAGGATCCTCATCAGTTCGTCGAGGCTCACACCGGCGCCGACGGTCACCGTTCCCGAATCCGAGTCGATCACGACTTCGCTCGTCGAACTGCCGATGCGCAATACGACACCACCGGCGTTCTGTGCCGCATCACCGTACGAACGTCCGAGCCCACGAGCCACGATTCCGCGTCCGGTCGGTTCTTTCAGTCGCTCGGCCAGTTCGCCCGGCACCACCTCGCCGACCAAGGCAGCGGAGGGAGAGGTGAGACCCCAGCCCGTCAGGACCTGACGGCGATAGTCGGGGTTCATGAGTTCGCCAGTCTACTGACCACACCCGACCGGTCGGGTCAGCTCACGTACACGCCGATGCCGAATACCACGATCCAGACGAGACCCATGACCTGGATCGTTCGATCCCGGAAGAAGATCTCCTCGGGAGCGCTCCCCTCACCTCGCTCGATCATCAGCGCGTACCGCATCAGGGCGGCGAACATCGGCACGATCGACAGTTCGTAGAACGGCCACGTGATGTCGGAGATCTCCTTCGTCTCGAAGGCCCAGATGCAGTAGGCCACGAGAGTTGCACCGATTGCCACGGTGAGGATCGACCGGAGGTACTCGACGGTGTACTGACCGAGGGTCGAGCGAGTACTCGACGCATCGGCGCCCATCTCACCCAGTTCTGCATAACGCTTTCCGGTGACGATGAACAGCGATCCGAACGACGTGCAGAGAAGGAACCACGTACTCATGGGAACATCGGCAGCGACCGCCCCGGCCACGGCACGGATCACGAACAGCGATGCCACCGCCATGAGATCGACGACGGCGATCTTCTTCAGGCCAGCCGAGTACGACACCGTGACGGCGAGATACACCGACGACGCGACTCCAGCCCGCCAATCAGCGAGGAAGGCAAGCGCTAGCCCGACGAGGACGGCGAGAGTTCCCGATGTCTTGGCGACGGAAAGCGACAACTCTCCGGCCGCAATGGGGCGACGGCACTTCGTCGGATGGAGACGATCGGCCTCCACGTCGACCACGTCGTTCCAGAAGTACGTGCCGCTCGCGACGAGCGACAAAGCGACGAACACGACGAGAGTCGGTACGAGAGCATCGACGTCGTCGAGGACTCCAGCCGCACCGGGGGCCGCGAACACTAGGACGTTCTTCAGCCACTGCTTCGGACGGGCTTCCCGCCACAAGGCCGACTTCATCGGACAACCTCAGGTGATTCATCGATTCGCGCCGACCCCACGAGAACAGGGTGATCGGAGATCTCGAGCATGTCCCGATCACCCGACGAATCACCGTAGGCATATATCACCGGCGATTCGACCCGCCCCTGACGTATCCATTCGGACAGACGTGCCGCTTTCACGGCACCTCGGCAATTCGGGCCCGACAGTTCACCGGTGCACCGCCCGTCCACCACTTCGAGTTCGGTCGAGAGAACCGTTTCGACCCCGAGACGTTCGGCCAGCGGATCGAGATAATTGCGATACGACGCCGACACCAGCACGACTCGATGGCCATGACGCGCGTGCCAGCGCAGTCGAGCCACCGTGTCCGGGCGCATACGCCGCGCCCACACGTGATCGGCGAACTCGTGGGCGATCCGATCGACGTCGGCGAGCGGCCGCCCGGTTACCGCAGCTCGAGTCAAGAGCACTTTGGCTCGATCGCGTTCACGTTTGAGTGCCGCCATGGCAAGGGGTGGAGTGTGCCGAACGAGGGCGGCGGCGAACGCAACTCCCCCGACACGACGCAGAAAAGGCAGGACACAGTCATGGGTGGTGAGGGTCTTGTCGACATCGAAGGCCGCCACGACTGGCGCCGAAGATCGCGGGCTCGTGGACGAGTCGAATGAGCCCGGGTCCATGGGCGGAGAACCCTACCGACTCGCCGTCGCGAGAAGGGAGGATCGGACTTCCCACCACGTCGGCCAGCTCTTCGACACGACATCGGGCTGATCGATGACGATGCCGTCGACCCGAGCCGCCAGAAGCGACCAGGCCATGGCCAGACGATGATCGTGGTGGGTCGACAATTCGGCACCATGGCGCTCCGCCGCCGTGGTCGGCTCGACCCGAAGTCCGTCGTCGAGCGACTCGGCAGCCACACCGAGAGCGCGAAGGCCGTCGACCAGATCGCCGATGCGGTCGCTCTCCTTGCCACGAATGAAACCGACACCGGTGATGGTGGTGGGCGATTCGGCGAAGGCGGCTACCGCAGCGACCGTCGGAACGAGGTCGGAGACGTCGGCCATGTCGATGTCGATTCCCCGGAGCGCTCCTTCGCCCGACACCACGGCACCATCGCCGTCGAATCGCACGTCGCATCCCATACGACCGAGGATGTCGACGATCACCACGTCCCCCTGCGAACAGTCTCTCGTCAACCCCGGAACCTTCACCTCACCGCCGCAGATAGCCGCCAAAGCCAACGGATACGACGCCGACGAGGCATCTGGCTCGATGGTGGTCTCGGTCGGCCGATAGTGACCGGGCTCGACGCTCACCAACGAATCGGAGACACCGATGCCCTCGATGCCGAACGTAGCCATCACCGCTGCCGTCATCTTGACGTAGGGCCGCGACACCAGAGGGGTCGTGAGTCGGACCTGCAGACCGTTGCGAAGGCACGGCGCGACGAGCATCAGAGCTGTCACGAACTGACTGCTGACGTCACCGGGCATCTCGACCGATCCACCGGCGAACGCACCTCGACGTACACGAACCGGAAGCCGTCCCGGGTCGGCGAGCGGAGTCACCTCGGCGCCCAACGCCCGTAACGCGTCGTGCAGGTCGCCCATCGGTCGCGCACGTAGCGCCGCTTCACCGGTGATCGTGGTGTCACGCTCTCCGAGCGCGGCGACTGCGGTCAGGAACCTCGAGGTCGTTCCAGCGAGTCGGGCATCGACTTCGACCCCGCCGCCGATCGACGACGAACCGCCCACTGCGACTTCCGTTCCGTCGAGTCGGTCGATGCGGACACCAAGTCGTTCGAGTCCGGCCAGCATGGCCTCGGCGTCGTCTCCGCCCGGCAGACCGTGAAGGAGGCTCATCCCGTCGGCCAGAGCTGCGCACACGAGCGCGCGGTTGGCGACGCTCTTCGATCCGGGAACCTCGACCGTCGCATGCACCGGACCAGAGGCCACAGCCAGACGTACTCCCATCACGCCAACCGCTGCACCGACGGACGGTACCCACGAGCGATGAGACCACCGCGGAAGACGTCGACCATCGGCGCTTCCACCAAGACGACGGCGATACCGCGATCACCCTCAGCCGAGTGGACCACTTCGAAGTTGGGAATGTTGACACCGAGTTCGGCGGCGAGAGTGAAAACTTCGGCCGCCGCACCGGGCCGGTCGGGAATCGGAATGCGGACTTCGGCGAGATCGGACGGGCGCTTGATGCGGGCCGGCAGGTTGGCCCGCGCCTCACGTGCCGAGGTGAGCCGTGTGAGCAATCCGTCGCGATCACCCGACGCGACGACCGATTTCATGTCGGACAGCCCGTCGATCAGTGACGACAAGGCGTCGACGATCGATTGGCGATTCTCGTCGCAGATATCGAGCCAGATCGACGGATGGCCGGACGCAATACGCGTCATGTCGCGGAATCCCCCGGCCGCGAGGCGCAACAGTGCCGCGTGCTCTTCGGCTCGAACTCCGGCAAGCCTCATGAGCGTGGCGGCAGTCAAGTGAGGAACGTGACTTACCACGGCGACCAGATCGTCATGTCGACGCGGGGCGAGACCGACCACCTCAGCACCCATTTCGCTGACCACCGCTGCAACCACGGAAAATGCCTCGTCTTCGGTCGTTGCCGTCGGGGTGAGAACCCACACCGCTCCAGTGAACATCTGAGGGTCGGCGCCGTCGAGACCCTCGAGTTCGCTGCCGGCCATCGGATGTCCGCCCACGAATCGCGGATCGTCGATGTCGGCGCACACCGCCGCCTTCACGCTGCCGACGTCGGTCACCACTCCTCGCGTCGTCGCTAGTGCGTCGGCCACGGCGGTAGTCATGGCCTTCGGGGGGACGGCGACGAACGTGACAGCGGCATCGGGATCGAGTCCGATCCGATCGATCACACCGCGCTCGACGGCCAGATCCTGTCTCGTTACGTCACTGTCGACTCCACATACCGCCCAGCCCTGTTCTCCGAGAGCAAGAGCGATGGATCCGCCGATCAGCCCCAGTCCGACGACATTGGCCGTTCGCGCCGGAGAGTTCTGCGAGACCATCGCACCGAGCGTATCGGCCGTCAGTGCGCCATTCGGGTTCGTTTTCCGAGGGCACGTACTTCGTCGAGACTCAGATGTCTCCACGCGCCAGGGGCGAGTTCACGATCGGCGACCGACCCGACGCGTGTCCTGACCAGACGAGTGACCGGATGTCCGATCGCCTCGCACATTCGTCGAACCTGGCGATTGCGTCCTTCGTGGATCGTCAGACGCAGAACACCCGCCTCGGGCTGCGACACGCGGGCCGGGGCGGTGAGGCCGTCCTCGAGTTCGACACCATCTCGTAATCGTCGTAAACCTGCCGGAGACACGCGACCGTTCTCCACGTGAGCGAGGTATTCCTTGTCGATGCCACCAGACGGGTGAGCGATCAACTGCGCGAAATCACCGTCGTTCGTGAGAACGATCAGGCCCTCGGTGTCGACGTCGAGGCGACCCACCGGAAACACTCGGGGTTCACTCGGGACGAGCTCGACGATGGTGGGACGCCCCTGCGGATCACTGGCCGTCGTCACGACTCCGATGGGTTTGTTCACGAGGTAATAGACGAGGTCGTCGCGCAGTCCGATCGGCTCGCCATCGACCGTCACCTTGTCGGCCGACACGTCGACCCGTCGACCGAGTACGGCAACCTCACCGTTTACCTGTACGCGCCCGGCGGCGATGATCTCTTCGCAGACCCGGCGTGACCCGAAACCGCGAGCGGCCAAGACCTTTTGAAGGCGCTCCCCCTGCGGCAGTGCACGAGATGCTTCGGCGAGTTGTTCCCACAGCGGGGGTTCGAGCCGACGTCGGCGCTCGGCCATCAGTCGCTCGACTCGGCCGAGTCCGTTCCCTCCACCGACCCGGACTCGGGGACGAGGTCGTCGACTTTTTGAATCCGCAATCCGGCTTCCAGAGCCTCGACGACCTCGGCTCCCGGCACGAACTCCGCGATGGGCGGAAGATCGTTCACCGAATCGATTCCCAATTTTTCGAGGAAGGCCGGCGTAGTTCCCCACATCACCGCTTGACCGGGCCCTGGGTCACGACCAACCTGATCGATGTAGCCGCGACTCTGCAACGTGCGCAGTACACCATCGGGATCGACACCGCGAATCGACGCGATCTGACTACGTGAAATCGGCTGTTTGTAGGCGACGATCGCCAACGTTTCGAGAGCAGCTCCCGACAGACGGGCCCGCTGGCCGTCGAGGATGTATCTCTCGACGTACGGCGACAGCTCGGCACGAGTCTGGTATCGATAGCCACCAGCCACGCGAACGAGCTCGAAACCGTGTCCCGCCTCGTCGTACGCCTCGGCCAACGAACGGCACAGTCCTTCGACGACGTCGCCGGCCAGACCCAGGATCTCACCGAGCAACGGAACGGGAACGGGTTCGGTCGCGACCAGCAAAACGGCTTCGAGGGCGCGCACGATGTCGGCATCGACGGTCGATGTGGATGTTGTGTCGTCGTTCATTCGTCAGCCTTCGTAGTCGTCGATCGCGATCGCCCCGACCGACACCATTTCTTCGCCGATCCAGACGATGTCGATGTCGCCGAACTTCTCGGCCTGATCGATCTCGACATAACCCTGCTTGAAGAGTTCGAGCAGAGCGAGGAATCGTACGATGATCTCGATGCGATCGACCAGATCGGCTGTCAGTCGACGGAACGAGATTCTGCGAATGCGTGGCAGTTCGTCCACCAATTCGGCCAGCGCATCGGCCACGTTGGCTTTGATGGCGCCGACGTGAAAGAGGTCGACCTTGGGTTCGGGCTTCGGGGTCGTGGCCCGGAGGTAGGCCGCGTGCACCTGTTTGGGCTTCACCCCTTCCAGAAGATCGGGCATCAATTCGGCAAAACGTTCGTCCGGGCCGGCCGAGCGGGCGAAGCAGCGATCGGCTTCGTCGGCGAGAGCCCCGAATACACGGCCGACGTCTTTGAACGTCTTGCACTCGAGCAGACGGGCGAGGAGAAGATCGCGCTCCTCCCACAACGCCAACTCCTCGTCGAGATCGACGTCTTCACGCCCCGGTAGGAGTCGACGCGCCTTCAGTTCGACCAAGGTGGCGGCGATCAGGAGGAATTCGGTCGCCACGTCGAGGTCGAGGAATTCCATTTTGTCGACTTCGACCAGATAGGCATCGACGATGAGGGCCAAGTTGACCTCGTGAATGTCGACTTGCTCCTTCAAGATGAGGTGCAACAACAGGTCGAAAGGACCCTCGAAGACGGGAGTGCTCACATCGACGGCCACGACGAGAGGCTAATCGGCCCCGCCGTATCCACCCGGTCTTCCCGTGACCACACCACTAACCTCGACGGGGTGACTCGTGTCCTCTCGTGCATCCAGCCCACCGGCCCGGTTCATCTCGGCAATTACCTCGGGGCCCTTCGCAACTGGGTGAGCGGCCAACACGAGTGCGACGCCTTCCACGGCATCGTCGATTTGCACGCCCTGACCGTGACTGACCGCCCTGGCGTCGTGGGCGAGAACACTCTCGAATTGGCGGCCACGCTGTTCGCAGTCGGGCTCGATCCCGAGGTGGCCACTGTCTTCGTGCAGAGCCACGTCCCCGAACACACCCAGCTCGGTTGGATCATGGAGTGCACCGTGTCGTACGGCGAACTCAGCCGTATGACCCAGTTCAAGGACAAGGCCGCCAAACGTGAGGCGGACTTCGTATCAGCTGGCCTGTTCACCTACCCCGCGCTTCAGGCAGCCGACATCTTGCTCTACGACGCCGACGACGTACCGGTGGGCGAGGACCAGCGCCAGCACATCGAGATCACACGCGATATCGCCGAGCGGTTCAACACCCGTTTCGGCGCCACGTTCGTGGTTCCAAAGATGGTCACTCCGAAAGCCGGCGCGAAGGTCACCGATCTCCAGGAACCCACGTCGAAGATGTCGAAATCGTCGGGAGGTGACGCTGGAATCGTCTACCTGCACGACGATCCATCGGTGATCATGAAGAAGTTCAAGCGGGCCGTCACTGATTCGGATTCCGAAGTTCACTTCGATCGGGCTCACAAGCCGGGGGTGTCGAACCTTCTCGAAATCCTCGCCGCCTGCACCGGCCGTTCTCCCGAAGAAGTGGCGGCGGACTACCAGCAGTACGGCCCGTTGAAGAACGACACCGGTGAAGCGGTCGTCGAAGTCCTGCGTCCGATCCAGGAACGTCATCGGACCCTCCTCGAGGACCGCGCCGAACTCTCCCGTCTCCTGCGACGTGGTGCCGAAAAAGCCCGCGTCGTCGCGTCGTCCACACTGGCCCGCGCCTACCGCAACATCGGACTTCTCCCGCTCGACGTCTAGGGCCTCACCTCAGAACTGGATGGTGTCGACCAATCGAGCGAAGGCGACCACTCGGAACTTGATACTTCCGGGTGGGTGACAAGCCACGAGGGTGAGCGTCTGATCGTTCGAGCTCGAGGCGTACAAACGAGGATCCTGCGGACTCAGTACTTCGACACTAGTCGTCGAATAGACGTAGATGCGTCCACCGACGGCCAGATACACCGGATCGCCGACGCGCAGACGATCGATGTTGCGGAACTCGCGTCCATGCGATGTGCGGTGTCCGAAGATCGCCGTGTTGCCGGGTTGATTGGGTGATCGTGACTCGGGAAGGTGTACCGGATCGATGTCGACGAGATCAGGATCGTGAAGCACAAACGACAAGGTTCGGGTGCGAGGGATGGCGATCAATCCCGGAAAATCATGACCCGATGGCATCACATTGACCGGTTTCGCCCCATCGCTCACCGCACGAGACCCGGTGTACCAGCCGACCACGTCGAGCGTGAGATCTGTTCCCCCGCTCGAATAGGCAGCGACGCCTCGCGAAGCAGCGCGCACAGTTGCATGAGCGACATCGACCGCACCGGCCAAAGGAGCATGTACTTGTCCGTAGGTGGGAGCTCCACGACCCGAGGCGTACACAGCGACGGAGCCCGCACCGTGTGCAGCGTGCATTCCGATACGAACGTCGACGGCGCTCGCAGCACTGAACGCTGCGAGGGAGTTCTCGACCGCCCAGCGTTCGTGCAGAGCGACTCCCGCCCCGAGCGGGTTGAGAGTCGTCGTGGTGTCGAGAAGACGAGTCGGTGCCGTCGCGACGTACAGACCGTCAGCACTCACCGGGGCCGATGGCCCGGTGAACCACCCCACGAGATCGAGCGCCACACGACTCGTCACGTTCGAACGAAGTCGAACACGGCCGTCGACGACGCGTACGAGTACCTCACCACCCTCGATGCGTCCGGGCCCGACAACGAGAGACGGCACGTCGTCGATCCTGCTCCAGGTTCCGAGCGACGGCGCGTTCCACGCTGTCATCGACACCAGAACGGCTTCGACGTCGGCCGGCACCGACGCCGGCACAGCAAAGTCGATCTCGCGGCCGTCCATCTGGCCGAGAGACACCGGATCGATCGACACGTAGCGACCCGCAGACGACGACGAGGCTGGTCGGTACACGCCGACCAGATCGACGGTCAGTATCGCCCCTCCCGATGTGCGGAACTCGATCTGTCCATTGGTCCCGACGGCGACGTTGATCGAGCGCACTACCGGTCGACCCACTTCTCCTGCACGAACGGTCGCCACGAGTGGAACGACTCCCCCGGACGGGTGAACGGTGATCTCGACACCAGGTTCGGTCGGCGCCACGGTAAGGACCAACCGCGCCGCTGACACATCGGACGGCTGGCCGAAGCGGCCGGCCAGAGTGAGGTACTGGATGCGACCACTGGTCACAGCCACCGGTTGATCGGCGCCGAGCACCCGGACCGGGTCGACGGCGGTGAACGCCGAGGTCGCCCAGGTCTCCGAGGACGAGGACATCACCACACCCGACTCGGCCTCGACAGCGTCGATTCCGAGGCCGACGACACTCGCAATGACGGCAACGACCACCCACAGGCGACGGGTGTCGACGAGTCGTACGAGCGGCATCCGAGGAAGGGTAGAACCTCCGACTGGTCCCCTCCCAGCAGAGACGTCGAAGGTGACGAATCAGTCCGTCACAAGTCGTCGGCTCGGCGGAGCGCTTCGGCCAGCGGGTGACCCGGATCGGCCAACAACGACAACGTACGGTCGCAGCTTCCAGCAGAGCGACAGAGTTCGAGACCTATCTCCTCATGCCGGTAGTACGCGTCGAAACGTCGCGGACGAGCGAACGGTGCCACCAAAGTCGCCACGACCCTCTCGGACGTCGAGAGGGACGAAACGCTCTTGCCGACATCGTGCAAGAGCGCAGCCGCCAGGTCGGCGTCGATGGCCCCGGACACGAGCTCGCCGAAGCGCCGGGCGACAAGTAGTGAATGTCGCCGGTCAGCGATGTCCATTCGGCTCCACAATTCCCATTCCGACGGAGAGAGGACTCGACGCACGAAGTCGACGTCCGTGGGAACGAGAGGCGAACGGTCGAGACTCGTCCGCCATCGACGGACGAGATGTGCAACGCGACGAGCGGCTCTCACGAACCGCGCTCCACATCGGCTCGTGGATGGGCCTTCTCGTACTGCTCGAACAATCGCTCCTGCGAGACCTTCGTGTACACCTGCGTCGTCGAGATCGATGCATGTCCGAGCATCTCCTGCACGATACGCAGGTCGGCTCCATGATCGAGCATGTGCGTGGCGCACGAATGTCGCAGAACGTGCGGAGACAGATGCGCCGTGAGTCCGGCCCGCTCACCGTGGCGGACCACGATCGCCCACGCCGCCTGACGACCGAGTCGGCCGCGGCGACGATCGAGGAACACCGCCTCGGCGTCCCCGCGTCGCTTCCAATGTGGCGGCACCATTGCGGGCCGTCCGTGTCGCAACCAGACGTCGAGGGCGCGACGCGCGCAACTTCCCACGGGAACGAGCCGCTCCTTCTCCCCTTTGCCGTAGAGCCTGGCGAGCCCCGATTCAACGTCCACATCACCGAGAGAAAGTCCGCACACTTCAGAAATACGCGCTCCGGTCGCGTACAAGAATTCGAGGAGCGCGCGGTCCCGGAGGGCGATCGGATCGTCGCCCACTACAGCGGCGATCAAACGCTCGACGTCCTCTTCGGACAACGGTTTGGGCAGACCGGCCGGCACTCGCACACCGTCGAGATCGGCCGTCGGATCGTCGCGGCGCGTACCCTCGGCCACCTGAAAGCGATGAAAATTACGTATCGACGTCATCTGGCGCGCCAACGACGCCGGGGCCATGTGCGCGCGACGGTCGTTCACGAATCGATCGAGGTCGGACGGAGCAACCGATTGCACGTCGAGACGGTGGCCGCTCAACCATTCGACATAGCTCCTCAGATCGCGACGGTAGGCCGCAACGGTGTTGGGAGACCGACCTCGTTCGGCCACGAGCCACACGAGATACTCCTCGACCTCCGCAGGGAGTCCGGACGACGATCGGTCAACCATGACACTCGATCGAGGTGTTCACATGTCTCCGAGAAGGCGATCGGCCAACAGGAGTCCGATCGTGGCTTTGGCGTCGCGAATCTCCCCCCGTTCCACCATGGCCAGCGCCTCGGCCAATGGGACACGCATCACGTCCATGTGCTCCTCTTCTGGACCGTGCGCCGAGCGGCCGACGGGCCGCAGCTCGGTTGCGAGGTACACGTGCAACATGGCGTCGGTCATCCCGACTGAGGGGTAGAAGCGATGAAGAAGTTTCCACGACCCCGCTTCGAATCCGGTTTCTTCGGCCAACTCGCGTGCTGCGGTGGTCTCGGGATCCTCTCCCTCGACATCGCGCATTCCGGCCGGAATCTCGATGATGAACGAATCGAAGGCCGCTCGATACTGACGAACCAGCAACGTGGTGCGATCTTCGAACATGGCGACGACGGCAACCGCTCCCGGTGAGCGAACGATGTCACGCGTGAACGGCCGACCCTCTGGATCGGTGAACTCCCCGACGACCACCTTCCACACGTAGCCGTCGTGGACCGGCCGGTCCCCTTCATGCCGGAACGAACCGGCGGTCACGTCCGAGGCGACACGGGTGCCCCGAGCGGAACCCGAACGTCACGATGAGACAGCGAAGCCCCTATCAGGTCGCGGAACAGCGGATGAGGTCGATCAGGTCGGCTCTTGAACTCGGGGTGGGCCTGAGTGCCGATCCAGAACGGGTGATCAGCGAGTTCGATGAACTCGACCAGACGCTTGTCGGGTGAGGTTCCGCTGCAGAGAAATCCCTCGTCTTCGAATCGGCTGCGAAACTGTGAATTGAATTCGTAGCGGTGACGATGGCGTTCGCTGACAACAGGCTCACCGTATGCCGTGGCGACCTTGCTTCCCGGTTGCAGAACTGCGTAATAGGCGCCAAGCCTCATCGTGCCGCCCATGTCGGTCACATCACGCTGATCGTTCATGAGATCGATCACCGGGTGGGTGGTGGAGGGTTCGAATTCGGTGGAATGAGCATCGGCCAGACCAAGGACGTGACGAGCGAAGTCGATGGTCATCACCTGCATCCCGAGACACAGGCCAAGACAGGGCACGCCGTTCTCTCGCGCATACTTCGCGGCCGCAATCTTTCCTTCCACACCACGGATGCCGAAACCGCCGGGAATCACCATGCCGTCGAGATCGGCAAGTCGGCCGGCCGCGAGGAGGCCCTCCACCTCTTCCGCCTGGATCCAGTCGATCTCGACCTTGGCCCCGTGATGAAAGCCGGCGTGCTTGATGCTCTCGACGACCGACAGATAGGCATCGGGCAATTCGACATACTTTCCGATGAGACCGATGCGAACAGGACGCGTCGCGTTCTCGACCGTGTCGACGAGCTTCTCCCACGACGAGAGATCGACGGCAGTGTCGAGACGCAACACGTCGCATACGACGGTATCGAGTCCTTCGTCGTGCAGGATGAGCGGAAGCTCGTAGATGTTGCGGGCGTCGGCGGCATTCACGACAGCTCGTTCGTCGACGTCGCAGAGATTCGAGATCTTTCGCTTCAGACTCGAGCTGAGCGGTTCCTCGCTCCGACACACGATCACATCGGGTTGGATTCCTCGGCTCCGCAACTCGGTCACCGAGTGCTGCGTGGGCTTCGTCTTTTGTTCGCCCGAGGGGCCGATGAACGGCACGAGCGTGACGTGCACGTAGCACACGTTGTCCCGTCCGGCCTCCTTGCGGAACTGTCGAATGGCCTCGAGGAAGGGGAGGATTTCGATGTCACCGACGGTTCCACCGACCTCGGTGATCACGACGTCCACGTCATCGGTGGCCAGGCGACGAATACGCCGGCGAATCTCGTCGGTGATATGAGGAATGACCTGCACCGTCTTGCCGAGGTAGTCACCTCGACGCTCGGCGGCCAGAACCGCCTGGTAGATCGAGCCTGTAGTGGCGTTCGAATTTCTCGTGAGATTCTCGTCGATGAATCGTTCGTAATGTCCGAGATCGAGGTCGGTCTCGCCTCCGTCGTCGGTGACGAACACTTCACCGTGTTCGAACGGGTTCATCGTGCCCGGATCGATGTTGATGTAGGGATCGAGCTTCTGCATGGTCACGCGCAGACCACGCAGTTTCAGCAGACGGCCGAGTGACGAAGCGGTCAGACCCTTGCCGAGCGAACTGGCGACACCTCCGGTGACGAAGATGTGCTTGGGCATGTGGACCTCCCGTCCGGTTGCATCACCGATGACGGGAGACCACCATACCCGCCTTCACCTCACCAGAGCGACACTCGCCGACCCCCCGATCAGGGCCGACGCGATTTTCCGGACAGAAGTTCCTTGGCGTGGCGGCGAGCAGCCGTGCTGTCGGTGTCCCCCGACAACATTCGGGCGATCTCTTCGACCCGTGCGGTCCCGTCGACCATCGACGCTCGGGCCACTGTCGACTCGGTTCCCGCATGCTCCACGAACTCCTTGTCGACCACCACATGATGGTCGGCGTGTGCCGCGACTTGGGCTAGGTGGGTCACCACCAGGACCTGACGCTCGCGACCGAGAGTGGCCAGTGCCTCGGCGACATGTGATGCCGCCTGACCTCCGATTCCGGCGTCGACTTCGTCGAACACCAAGATGGGCGGGCCAGCCGAGAGCACGAGACGGGTGGCGAGCATGGTGCGGGCGAGCTCGCCACCTGATGCCGCTCGGGCGAGTGGGACGGCGGGCAGGCCCGGGTTGGCGGCCAGAAGAAACGTCACCTCGTCGGCCGGATCGTCGCCGTCGACGGCCACCGTGACGACGGCTCGTGGCATGGCCAGCGAGCCGAGATGGGCGGTGATCTTCTCACCGAGTCGGCCAGCTCCACGTTGGCGGGCCGCGGCCACGACAGCCGCTGCTGCCCGTTCGGCGACCAGCACCTCGGCTCGCTCGGCCTCCAGCACGCCGACCCGCTCCTCGTGGGATTCGAGCTCGTCGCACCGAGATCGGCAGTCGTCCAGGTACTGGAGAACGTCGGCCAGGGTCTCCCCGTATTTGCGACGTAGATCTCGCAGCTGTTGACGTCTCGAGCGGGCCGCGGCCAGACGTTCCGGATCGTCGTCACACGATTCTCCGATGGCGCGAATCTCGTGCACCAGGTCGTCGATCTCCGCCGAGGCGGCGCGCACCCGAGCCACCACGTCCGAGAAGGGCCGTCGGGAGCCCAGGCGGGCGATCACGATTCCGAGACGGTCGAGCGCTCCCCCTTCGTCGCCGAGAACCGTCGCCGCCTCAGTGGCTGCGTCCCGGTGGGCCGAAGCATCGGCCAACGAGTCCTCGAGTCGCGCCACGTCGTCCTCTTCATCGAGTGAGACGATCCGAGCCGATTCGATCTCGTCGATCTGGAATCTCAGCAACTCGATATCGCGCGCACGAGCCCGCTGATCTCCTCCGAGCGCGGCGAGAGACGCGTCGATTTCGGTAAGTCGAGCCCGAGCGGTTCGGAGGTCGGTCAGATCGACTCCAGCGAATTCGTCGAGGGCCGCTCGCTGCACCGACATCGAGAGCAAACTCTGATGTGCATGCTGGCCGTGCAGGTCGACCAGACGTTCACCGATCTCGATCAATTGTCCGACGGTGGCCAGTCGGCCGTTCACATAGGCGCGACTGCGACCCTCGACCGGTACCACTCGACCGAGCACCCATTCGTCGTCGCCCACGACGAATCGCCCCTCCACCCGCGCCTCACTCGTACCGGCTCGAACCCGGGACGAATCGGCACGGCCACCCACGAGAAGGCTCACTGCTTCGACGAGCATGGTCTTGCCCGCTCCGGTCTCACCGGTCACGGCAACCAGCCCTGAACCGAGCACGAGATCGAGGCGATCGATGACGCCCAGATCTTCGATGTGGAGTTCGACCAGCATGTGTCGACTACCGGTCGGCCAGTCCGAACTTCGACTTCAAGACGTCGTGAAAACGCTCACCGTGCACTTTCACGAACTTCGCCGGGTGAGGTGCTTCACTACACACGATTCGATCTCCAGGCTCCAGAACCCCGAGGTACTCGCCGTCCACGGCCAAGCCGACTGCACGACTACCCGTGACCTCCATCTCCACCGTCTCGAAGGACGCGAGCACCAGTGAACGATCGAAAAGCATGTGAGGTGACAGCGGTGTCACGACGATCGCCTTCATCAGTGGCGACAGGATCGGACCTCGTGCCGACAGCGAGTAGGCAGTCGAGCCTGTGGGGGTGGCGACGATCATCCCATCGGCCTGATACGTCGTGAACGGCGCATCGTCGAGACGCATCTGCAGACGGACGGTGTGTCCAGCGGTCAATTTCTCGAGAGAGGCCTCGTTCAACGCCCGATGTCGAGTCACTCCCGACGTCGAATGAACCGCGACATCGAGAACGAAGCGCGACTCGGTCGTGAGACGACCGGCGAAGAAATCGGCGAGGGCGTCGAGCATGGCCGGAGGTTCGACCGCCGTCAGGTACCCGAGAAGTCCGACGTTCACACCGAGAATCGGTGACTCTTTCTCGCCCACCAACTTGACCGCCCGCAACACCGTGCCGTCGCCGCCGACGCTGAGAGCGAGAGACGGTGTGAGATCCGGCATCCACACGTCGGCCCGCGTCAAACCGAGGATTCGCCGGTCGTCGTCGGTGGCCACCACGCGACATCCGTTCTCGCACAACCAGTCTTCGGCGCGGCGCGCCAACACCCCTGCGTCGGGTCGATCGGCGTGACCGACCACGAGAACTGTGCGCTCCCCCGTCATGGAGCCAGTCTCCCACGGGTCCTGGCGTGCACGAGGAACTCGACGTTGCCTTGTCCCCCTCGGAGAGGTGATTCGATCACCCCGCCGACGTCACCCCCGGCCGCGACCACCGCTGCCGTGACGTCGTCGATCGCTCGCCGATGCACTTCGGGGTCGGTGACCACTCCACGACCCCGGGCCACTTCACGTCGACCCGCCTCGAACTGAGGTTTCACCAGCAACACCAGATCCGCTCCCTCACGACATACGCCGATCAGCGCGTCGATCACGAGAGTGAGCGAGATGAACGACAGATCGGCGACGACCATGTCGACCGTTCCACCGATCGCCTCATCGGTGACCTCGCGGACGTTGAACCGCTCGATGACGCTGACCCGCTCGTCGTTGCGGATCTTCGGATGAAGTTGACCGTGACCGACGTCGAGAGCAACCACGTGTGACGCACCATATTGAAGGAGGCAGTCGGTGAAGCCACCGGTGGATGCTCCTGCATCGAGAATTCGACGTCCCGTTACGTCGATCGCGAACGCGTCGAGCGCAGCTGCCAACTTCTCACCTCCACGCGATACGAAACGAGCCGGCGGAGCATCGATCACCACCGCATCGGCAGGATCGACCAGACGAGAGGCTTTGTCGGCCAACGCACCGTTCACGAGGACACGTCCGAGTTCGATGAGCTCTTGAGCCTCGCCCCGACTGGAGACGAGTCGGCGACGTACCAGATCGAGATCGAGGCGACGACGGCGTGACACCCGGTCACCGTACCGACCCGATGCGAGGATGTCGCGTTCGGCACGGCGACGTCATGTCACCGAAGCGAACGGGCAACAGCTGCCAAATCGAGTTCGTCGACGTGGATCTCGAGGTCACCGTCGACCACTTCGCCGGGAGCCACGACACCAGAACGAACCAACGCGTACCGGCAACCGAGGGTGCGGGCGAAGAGTCCGTCCGTACTCGGTCGGTCGCCGACCATCACTGCCGTCTGCGGCACACCGCCGACGATCCGTCGCACCACTTCGGCCATCGGTGCATGAGGCTTCCCCGCCACGATCGGGTCCACGCCCGACGCCGTCGCAATGGCGGCGAGAATGCTCCCTCCGCCGGGAATCGGCCCATCAGGTGTGGGATACGTTGCGTCATCGTTGGTTCCGATGAGGCGGGCGCCGGCTCTCACCGCCGTTGCGGCGCGCCTCATCACCTCGAAGTCGAACTCGCGATGGAATCCGACGATCACCGTGTCGACAGCGTCGGGAGCCCGTTCGGCGTCGAGGTGAGAGACGATCTCGGCTCGCCGTCGTTCGATTTCTTCATGGATTCCCGGTCCGCCGCACACCAGCACGCGCTCTCCCGGACTGACGAGAGAAGCTCCGGCGGCGGCCGAAGTCACGACGTCTCCGACGGCCGGGACACCGATCGACGCCAGTGACTCCTCGACGGCCGACACCGGCGACGACGAATTGTTGGTCACGAACATCACTCGCCAACCGCTGGCCCGCAACTCGGCGATGGCTTCCACCGATCCGGGGATCGGGCGATGAGCGAGCCACACCACCCCGTCGAGGTCGCAAAGAACCAGCTGCCCGTCCACTCGACCATCCTGCCAGCCGTCGTCGGACGACGCCCCCGTTTTCGGCACGACCGCTCGAGATGCCAACCTGTGGTCGTGCCCCGCTTCGAACCTTTCCGCGCCCTGCGCTACTCGGGAGTCGATCTCGACCTCGTCCTCGCACCTCCTTACGACGTCTTGTCCGACAGCGATCGCCAGGAGCTCTCAGCGCGCCATCCTCAGAACGTCGTCCACGTCGATGTTCCTCTCGAGGCCGATGGGCCGCGTCGATACGACGACGCCGGTCGTCGACTTCGTTCCTGGATCGAACTAGGTGTTCTCGTCGCCGACGACGCGGACTCTTTCACCATCTATCGCATGGAATTCGTCGATGCGCAGGGCAGACGTCGGCGCACCAGCGGAGTGATCGGCGCCCTCGAGGTCGTCGACGAAGGCGCCGGAGGTGTCCTGCCACACGAACGCACCACACCGAAGGCCCGGACCGATCGTCTCGACCTGACCCGCTCCACGTTGACCAACCTGTCTCCAGTGTGGGGACTCTCGCTCGCCGATGGCCTCACCGACCTGCTCGAGCAACCGGGCGAGCCCATGGGATCGGTGAGTGTCGACGGAGTTCTCCACGTCTTCGAGCGCATCACCGAACCCGATCGAGTCGCAGCAATCTCGCGAGCCGTGTCGTCTCACGACGTGGTGATCGCCGATGGCCATCACCGCTACGCCATCAGTCGTACGTTCCGCGACGAAGAGCGGGTGAACGACACGGGTTCCCACGGGCGTGCCGAGACCACCATGACCTACGTCGGGGAGCTGATCACCGACCAATTGAGCGTGGCAGCTATCCACCGGCTCTATTCGGGCATCGACTACGTCGCCCTGCGAGACACCTTGGCCGCATTCTTCGAACTCGAGCCGGCCGGACCAGTGGATGCCGACGTCACGAACGGGATGGACCGACGTGGTTCGCTCGTTCTCGTGGCTCCCGACGGAACCGGAACCTGGCTGACCCCCCGTCCGGACGCCTTCGCCGATGTTCGGGACCTCGACGGCGCACGCCTCGAACACGCACTCGCCGGAATCACACACGAGGTGACCTACCAGCACGGCGTCGATCACGTGGTCGACATCGTGAGCAATGCGCGCCACGGCACCACCGCTGGGATCCTCATTCGCCCGGTGACAGTTGCCGAAATTCGTCGAACAGCCGACGAGGGACTTCTCATGCCACCAAAATCGACGTTCTTCACGCCGAAGTTGAGAACTGGTCCGGTGATCCGCCCCTTGTTCGACCTCTGACGGTCAGGTGTTCGACGCCGCGTAAATACTGGCGATCGCCGCATCGAGTGCG
>Ga0181579_10000477_pt1 | contig 32156 bp, 31 predicted proteins | sample 071ome_24_FD_132996 | JGI IMG/M metagenome (GOLD analysis project Ga0181579, IMG submission 132996) | Coastal salt marsh microbial communities from the Groves Creek Marsh, Skidaway Island, Georgia - 071402CT metaG (megahit assembly) | ecosystem: Environmental > Aquatic > Marine > Intertidal...
GCGCTGGTCCTGAGCATCGTCGTTCACCGTTTTGCGACCATGGTTGCCGACAAACTTTCGATCTCCGGAGAGACGAATCTGGAAGGCATCCTGCAGAACATGCAGGCGCTGGCAGGTTCCGGTGAGGGGCTGGCAGCGGCGCTTGATGTCGGATCCGGCGTCGATATCGGTTTGTAGGACATGTCCTGGCAGGGCCGGTATTACGACGGCCGTACGGCCGCCCGGCACGACGTCGATATTTCAATTGAAAGCAACCGGATCGTGCTGTCGTCTGTCGATGGCAGGGACATTTTCTGGCCATTCGACCTGATCCGCTGGACTGAACCCCCGGCGGACCATGTGGCGCAGCTTTGCATTGCGACCGCGCCGGACGCTCGGCTTGTTGTGGAGCAGCCAGGCTTCGCCGGCGCTCTCAGACAGGTCTATCCGGGTGTCGACTGGGCGGCGGCAAGACAGCTTGGCCAGCGGCGCCGATTTGTCACGACGACTGCTATGGCCCTCGCGCTGGCGGCGGCGATCTATGGGGTGATCGCCTTTCTGCCGGGTCTGGCGGCGCCGCTTGTTCCACGCCCGGTAGCCGAATCCGTTGGCGATTCGGTGGTTCGCGACATTGCAAAAATGGCAGGAGCGCTCGACCGGGAGAACAGGGGCCGGTTGTGCATCGCGGACAAAGGACAGGCGGCTCTGGATCGTCTGGTCGCCCGAATAGCGGCGGGTGAGCGGACAGCAGATACCGAAGCCGCCGGTTTCAAGGTCCGCGTCGTCGACATCAGGGTGCCCAATGCACTCGCCGCACCGGGCGGGCGCATTCTCATTTTCTCGGGGATGCTGAATTTCGCGAGATCGCCGGGCGAGCTGGCGGGGGTCCTGGCGCACGAGATGGCGCACGCGGTACACCGGCACCCGCTGCAGTCCGTTCTCCGCGAGATAGGGATAGCGGCAACGCTGGATCTCCTGATCGGCAGCGGGCTGGCCGCCGGCGCCACCGGTGTGCTGTTGCGGTCGAGCTATTCACGGGATGCGGAACGCGAGGCGGACGATACCGGCTTTCAAATGCTGGAAAAGGCCGGCATTTCGACGACGGGAATGGTGCTCCTTTTCGACCGTTTCGAGAGAGAATTGCCGTCGATGCCCAGGGAACTACAGGTCTTTTCGACCCATCCGCGCAGCGCGGAACGGGCGGCGCGGCTCGCCCGGTCTAGCCGCACGACCGGCGGTCCCGCCATGACCGACGAGGACTGGCAGGCGCTGCGCAATATCTGCAAAAAGGATTAGGTCGCAGCGGACGCCCGCTGTTTCCGCTCGGTTGCCGATTTAAGCTGCCCGCACGCGGCAAGAATGTCGCGACCGCGCGGCACGCGCACCGGCGCGGAATAACCGGCATCGTTTACGATCCCGGAAAAGCGCGCGATGGTCTGCCGGTCCGAGCATTCGTAGGGCGCGCCGGGCCAGGCGTTGAACGGGATCAGATTGACCTTGGCCGGAATGCCCTTGATGAGACGGGTGAGCTCTCGCGCATCCGCCTCCGAGTCGTTCACGCCTTTGAGCATGACGTATTCAAAGGTGATACGCCGTGCATTGTTCGCGCCGGGATAGGCGCGGCAGGCGTCCAGCAGCTGGGCGATGGGAAACTTTTTGTTGATCGGGACGATCTCGTCCCGCAGATCGTCGCGCACCGCATGCAGCGATACCGCCAGGTTGACGCCGAGTTCTTCGCCGCAGCGTTCCATATTGGGCACGTAGCCGGCGGTCGACAGGGTGATACGGCGCTTGGAGATCGAAATCCCCTCATTGTCCATGATGATGCGGAGCGCCTTCGCCACATTGTCGTAATTCAGAAGAGGCTCTCCCATCCCCATCATCACGATATTGGACAGCATCCGGTTGCCATTCGGGCTGGGCCATTCGCCATACGTATCGCGGGCCACCAGCATCTGCCCGACGATGTCGGCGGCATCCAGATTGCGCACCAGATCCTGCGTCCCGGTGTGACAGAACCTGCAGGTCAGCGCGCAACCGACCTGCGACGAGATGCAGAGCGCGCCCCGGTCTTCTTCCGGAATGAACACGGTCTCCACCGCGCCGCCGCCGGGCACGGCCAGCAGCCATTTACGGGTCCTGTCCTCGGAAAGCTGCTCGCTAATCGTCCCGGGCCTGACGATCACGCAGCGTTCCGCCAGCATCTCGCGCAGCCCTTTCGCCAGCGTCGTCATCTGTGCGAATTCCGTCGCGCCGCGATGGTAGATCCAGTGCCAGATCTGTCGCGCGCGGAATTTCGGCAGCCCGAATTCCGTCACGGCGGACTCGAGCTCTTCCCGGCTCAACCCTACAAGGTTGATGCGCGTGTCGCTGTCTGCGGTTTGTAGGGCGCTACCTTCCATGGGGCTTATATAGGGCGGCGAGCCCGAAATTGGCGAGCGATTTATTCCGCAGCGGCCGCAGGAATCGCCCGGCGCGCGTCGGACACGCTGTCCGGCGCCGCGCCGGGTGTAAATTTCAGCCACGCAACGGCGACGGCGACGATGGCGATAAACGGCAGCATTACGATGCAGACGGTGGTCCAGCCGAACCCGGTCTGTACCCAGCCCGCGGCGCCGGAGAAGATCGCCACCGTGCCAAACACCAGAAAGTCGTTAATGCCCTGCGCCTTTTCACGCTCGACCGGACGATAGCAATGGGTCAGCAGCGCGGTGCCGCCGACGAACAGGAAGTTCCAGCCCGACCCGACAAAAACGTTGGCAACCAGGAACTGCGTCATCGTCCCGCCGGTCAGCCCGACGAGCGCCGCCATGGTCGAGAGAGCCAGCCCGCACAGGAGGATATTGAGCAGCCCGTACCGCGCAATCAGCCAGCCGGTCACGAAGGACGGCGCGAACATGCCCAGCATATGCAGCTGGGTCACCAGCATGGCGTTCTCGGTTGTCAGCCCGAACTGCGCCGTCATGGCAAGCGGCGTCGCCGCCATCATGAACACCATGATGCCCCAGCCGATCACGGCGCACATGACCGCGACGATGAAGCCGGGCTGGCCCAGGAGCTGTCCCGCCGTGCGCGGCGGCTCATTGAAATCCGGTTCGGGCACCGGCGGAAAACGCACCATCGAAACGATGCCGATCAGCACGATCGGAACGAGCGCCACGACAAGAAAGGTTCCGGCGAACTGGTAGGGGTCGGCATCGCCGACACCCGAGCCGAGATTAAGCGCGCCTGGACCGCATATAAAGGCGACAGCGCGCGAGAACGCATCCTGCTCCATCCAGCTTGAGGCGACTGTGTGGGTCCATTTGGCGATTTCCGGCCCGAGGATCGCTGCAACGACGCCGCCACCGATCACCAGAGAGATCGACCGGCTCCGAAACGCTTCGCTCGCCACCTCGGCGGCGGCGAACCGGTAATGCTGGCTGGCTGCGGTAAACCCGCCGAAAATGATGGTCGCCAGCATGAAGACCCAGAAGTTCTGCCAGAAGATCGACCCGGCCGCGACCAGAGCGCCTGCAATGCCGAACAGCGCGCTGAACACGAAGGCATTCTTGCGCCCGAGCCGACGCATCATGATGGCGACGGGAATCGCAAAACAGGCCGTGGAAATCCATTGCACCGCATGAGGCGTCGTGGCGAGCCATTTCTGGCTCTCGGGCGCGAGCTTGAACCCGACCAGCGCGCTGACCGCCAGCATGACGCCGGTAGACGTGTTGAACAGCGCCTGACAGGTCGCGAGCAACCCGACATTGCGCTTCATATGCGGAGGCGCCGCAGCCTGTGTCGCGGTCTGTGTCGCATCCTGTGTCATGGAAACTCCGTCGAGGGGGCAGGCAGTTTACCGCCTGCGACCGCCTCCGTCAGTGCATATATTGGCCGCCATCGACATTGAGCGTCTGGCCGGTGATGTAGCCTGCCGCATCCGACAGCAGGAACATGACCGCGCCGACCAGATCGTCGGGCACCTGATCGCGCTGGAAGCACTTGCCCTCGTTCCGCCCGGCGACATAGTTGGAGGACGATGAGGACAGCTGCGTCTCGCTCAGCGTGAAGCCCGGTGTGATGGCGTTGACGCTGATATTGTCGCCGCCCACCTCGCGGGCCAGCGCGCGGGTAAGCCCGATGACGCCTGCCTTCGAGGTCGTGTAATCGAGCCGGTTGGGATTTCCTTCCCAGATCCGCCCCGACGAAATATTGACGATCCGCCCGCCGCCGCGCTTCTGCATGTGCGGATAGACCGCGCGGCTGCACAGGAACAGCCCTTTCAGGTTGACCGCCATCACGGCGTCCCATCGATCTGCCGGAATCTTGAACCAGTCGCCGCGCTCCAGAACCGACATCATGGATGCGTTGTTGATCAGCCCGTCGATCCCGCCGAATTCCGCCGCAGCCGTATCTGCCATGTGCTGCACGCGGTCCTCGTCGGTCACATCGGTCGGTACCGACAGCGCCTGACCGCCGGCGGCGCGAATCTCCTCCGCGAGCGCGTTGGATTCATCCGCTGCGATATCGGCCAGAACGACCTTCGCGCCCGCCTCGGCGAGGCGCTGGCTGTAGACCTTGCCGATCCCGGTGCCGCCTCCGGTCACGATCACAACTTTTTCCGCCATGCTGAAAGCCTGGTTTGCGTCGAACCCGTCCGCCATTGTCTTCTCCATGATGCAAAATCCGATTGGTGCGACGAGTTATAGCCGGGATCGACCGTGGCGGGAAACCAGCGGGGCATCTCGCCTGTCGGCCTGCATTGCGCTAGACTTCGAACCAGACAACAAGCAGGGAGAATACCGAAATGGACGATTGCCGCGCCGCCGTCATCACGGCACATAACGAACCGCTGGAGATACAGCGCGTACCGATCCCCGAGCTCGATCCGGGCTCGCTGCTGGTGAAGATTACGGCCTCCACCCTGTGCGGCACCGACGTGCATCGCTGGCACGGCATGCTGGGGCCGAAGGACCGGCTCCCGATTATCACCGGGCACGAGCCGTGCGGTACGATCGAGGAAATTGCCGGCGAGAAGACCGACATCATGGGGCAGAAGCTCAAGAAGGGCGACCGCGTGGTGTGGAGCTATGTCGCCTGCGGCTCCTGCTATTACTGCAGTGTCGCGGTACAGCCCTGCATCTGTCGCGGCCGGGCATCCTGGGGCCATAATTGCTGCGAGGATCATCCCTATCTGCTGGGCAGCGTGTCGGAATACATGTACGTGCCGAAGGAATGCCTGATCATCAAGGTGCCCGACGAGGTCTCCTCGGCGTCAGCCGCCGCCTCGGCCTGCGCTTACCGCACGGTGATGCACGGCTATGACCGGCTGGGGGCGATCAAGGATCACGAGACCGTGGTGATCCAGGGAAGCGGGCCGCTCGGCAATTTCGCCGCCGCGGTGGCGAAGGACCACGGCGCCAAGCAGGTGCTGGTGATCGGCGCGCCGGCCCACCGGCTGGAGGTCTCGAAGAAGATGGGCGCGGACGAGGTGCTCAATATCGAGGAAGTGACCGATCCGCAGGACCGGCGGCAATGGGTGCATGACCGCACGGATGGCCGCGGCGCGGATATCGTTATCCAGGTCGCCAACAACGCAGCCGTGCCGGAAGGCCTCACGTTGCTGCGCGATGGCGGACAGTTCCTGGATATCGGCGCCGGCGGCAAGGGCTCGATCCCGGTCGAGAAAATGCCGCAGCAGATGACCTACCTGACGGTGCGGTCGGGCGAGCCGCGCCACTGGCTTCAGGCAGTCGAGTTCCTTGCTTCCAGGCGAGACCGCTTCCCGTTCGACGACATGATCAGCCGCAGCTACAAGCTGGAAGAGGTCAACGAGGCGATGAGCGCGATGGCCAATTTCGAGGTGGTGAAGCCGGTCATCGAGTTCTGATTCAGGATCTTTCGACTCAGATCCCGAAGCGGCGGCCAAATGGCCGCCGTTTTTCGTTCTGTCACATTGACGCAACGCAACTGGGTTACTAACAAACGTTCGGCCGCGCGGCGCTTCGCCGGATGCCGGTTGCTTTCACTCAATGCAACACCCAAGGAGGATACCTCAATTGTTGGAATTACCCGCCCTGCCCTATGCCGAGAACGCGCTCGACCCGCATATTTCGGCGAGGACGCTCGAGTTTCACCATGGCAAGCATCACGCGACCTACGTGACCAACGCCAACAACATGATCAAGGACACCGATCTGGCGGATAAATCGCTGGAAGACATCGTCCGTGCAGCGGCGGGAGATGCCGAAAAAGCCGGCCTGTTCAACAACGCCGCACAGGTCTGGAATCACACCTTCTTCTGGAACTCAATGTCGCCGGCGGGCGGCGGCGCCCCGTCGGGCGATCTGGCGGGCCGGATCGATGCAGATTTCGGTTCCTACGATGCGTTCTGCGAAGCTTTTATCCAGGCCGCGGTCACGCAGTTCGGCAGCGGCTGGGCATGGCTGATCGAGGAAAACGGCAAGCTCGCCGTTACGAAGACCGCCAACGCCGATACGCCGCTGGCCCACGGCCAGAAGGCGCTGCTCACCGTCGATGTCTGGGAGCATGCCTACTATCTGGACTGGCAGAATCGCCGCCCGGATTTCGTGAAGTGCTATCTCGATAATCTGGTCAACTGGGAGTTCGCGGAGAGCAATCTCGCCGGCTGACCCCTGCACCGAGCGCCGGTCGTCCTGTCTGGTCGTCCTGTCACGTCGTCCTGTCCGGGCGGCCGGCCTTCGGTTCCTGTTTTCCGCCGCGGGCTTGCGCCTGGCCCTGTCAATGCACATCTCTATGGGCGACCATGGAGAAGAAGGATTATTCCGGCGGCCTTCCCGCCTTTCCACCTGACCCGGAACAGGCCGCGCGCGACGAAGAGATCGTCCGGGGCGGTTTCTGGGACCAGGTTCGGAGGACCATCGGCAAGGTTCCCTTTACCGAGGACATTGTCGCTAGCTGGTATTGCGCGACCGACCGCAACACGCCGGCGCACGTAAAGGCGATCCTGATGGCGGCGCTCGCCTATTTCGTGGTGCCGACGGACGTCATCCCCGATTTCATCGCCGGCCTCGGTTTTACCGACGATGCAGCCGTCCTTACGGCGGCGCTGGCCGCAATCCGCAACAATCTGACGCCGGGTCACAGGTCCAGCGCCCGGAAATTTCTCGACCGGGAAAAGAGTTCCCGGGACGGCGCCTGACGGAATGGAGACGGCCATGACCAGAATATTCGCCAGCCTTGCCGCGATGATCCTGCTGACCGCGCCATTACGCGCCGAGCCGGTCGGCGAGGTCGATACGGCCTTCAAGCTGCTGGGGGCAAACCACAAGATCGTCGTCGAAGCCTTCGACGATCCCAAGATCGACGGGGTGACCTGCTTTCTGAGCATGGCGAAGAAGGGCGGCATTTCGGGCAGCCTGGGGCTGGCTGAAGACCCGTCCGACGCATCGATCGCCTGCCGTCAGGTCGGCCCGATCCGTTTCAGGGAAGCGATCGAGAGCGACGAGGAGGGCGAACGCGTGTTCCACGCGCGCCGTTCCGTTCTGTTCAAGAAGCTTCAGGTGGTGAGATTTTTCGACCCCAGGAGAAACACGCTGATCTATCTCGCCTACAGCGACAGGCTCATCGACGGTTCGCCGAAAAACGCGATCTCGGCGGTCGCCATGATGCCGTGGGGCGACAGACCGCCGGGCAAGGCCCTGGTCGATTAGGGACGCTGGGCCCTACCTGATTCCGCACGCCTTACCGATCGCTTTGTGCGCCGCTGTAAAGCCGGCAAGCGAATAGCGGTCGGTCGTCGCTGTGCCGCGCGAAGACGTGCCCTTTACGATCATCGTGCTGCCCGCCCGCATGGCGGACGCCAGCGCTTTATCGTCGTCAGCGCTGCGCGACCAGGCAGTATCGCCATCGGTGAACATCGAAAATTTCTTCCCGTCGATAACCACATCGACGTCGCTGTCCTTTTTGTAGGCGTAACCGGCGGTGACCGAAATCTCGTTGGCGCTCTTGGATTTCTGGCGATGGGTGACCTGGATGTAGCTATCGCCGCGTCTCGTGTAGTCTCCTTCCGATTCTACCGGCAGGCTGTGCATATAGCAGACCCGCGCGCCCTTGCCGCCGGTCACATGAACCGTCCAGGCCTTGTGAGTGGCTGCAGCCTTGACGCCCGCCGCCAGTGCCTGACCGCTCGCCGCGAGCCCTGCGGCATATGCGCCTAAGAACATGAAAACACCGAATGAGAATCTCCGAAATTTCCGATTACCTGTCATTCGGCTCCCTTAATTCCGCCCGTTCCAGCCGCCGCCGGCGTATGCCCTTCTTCTTCCAGACCGGCTCTCCGAATACCGGTTCCGGCAGCGGTTCCGCTTTCTGTCCCGGCGATACCGGTCTTTCGGCAAAACGCCCCAGCGAAATAATCCTGTCATACATGACGATCGCGCCGGCAGTCGCGACATTGAGCGAAAACTTTGTCGGAATTTTGACGAGATGATCGCAGCATTCGACCAGATCGGGCGACAGGCTGCCGCGCTCCATGCCAAGGACGTAGGCGGCCTGGCGCGGATGACGAAAGCTCGGCAGGTCATCTGCTTCATCGTGAAGTTCGACGCCTACCAGCGCACATCCGCTAGGCAGCCGCATCGACTCCACGGAATCGAAAGCGTAAAACGGTACCTGAGCGTTGGCTGCCGACGTATCGGCCTTGAGAACATCCGGATCGAAAGCGGCGGCGACTGTAAAGGAAAAATGCGCGCCAAAGGCATGAGCAGACCGAAACAGATTTCCGGCATTCATGGGCTTGGACAGCCCCTCTACTCCAATTCCGAAATAACCCCGCATACCGTTCTATTGTTCTCCCGAACCCTGTTTTTCCATGGCCTCCCGAAAGATAACCCGAATCCTCTGCCGGGTGAATCGCGGACGAACACAGCTGCAGTCGGGGAGATAGATGACTGACGACCTTAACCCGCCGCATCGCGACGCGGTCATCAGCGACCAGTACGAGGCGTTTCCGTACCCGCCGAGAAACCCGGGAGACGAGGCGTCACGGCTCGCCGAGCCACCTGCTCGAACTCAACCACTACGTTTTTGCCGGACGGCGCGATTTCTCGCAACCCTTCCGCGCTCTGGTGGCTGGCGGCGGGACCGGCGATGCGGCGATCATGCTGGCCCAGCATCTCGCGGACACGGGCGGGCCGCACGAGGTCGTCTATCTCGACATGTCCCGGGCATCGACCGAAATCGCCAAAGTGCGCGCCGAAGCCCGCAGTCTGACCAATATCCGCTTCCTCACCGGGTCGATCCTCGACCTCAACGGTCTCGCACCGGGTCCTTACGACTACATCGATTGCTGCGGCGTCCTTCACCACCTGGAAGATCCGCCGGCCGCGCTTGCGACGCTCCGCGGCGCGCTCGACGAGAATGGCGGGATGGGGCTGATGGTTTATGCGCCGCTCGGCAGGACGGGGGTGTATCCCGTACAGGCAATGCTCTCCGCCCTGGACCGTGGCGAAGCGCCGCAGCAACGCGTTGCAACCGCCCGTGCGCTGCTGGAAGCATTGCCGGCGACCAACTGGCTGAAGCGCAATCCCTGTATCGCGGACCATCTGCAGGCGGGAGATGCCGGACTTTACGATCTTGTTCTTCATCGGCGCGATTGAGCGTACAGCGTTTCGGAGGTCGGCGAGCTGTGCGATGCCGCGGCAATGCGTCCGGTCTCGTTTATCGAACCGATTCGCTACGATCCGCTTCTCCTGATCAGCGAACCGGATCTCTCCGGGCGGCTGAAAGAGATGTCCTGGCTCGAACGCTGCGCGTTCGCCGAGCTCATGAGCGGCAACCTGAAAACTCATGTTTTCTATGCCGTCGCACAGCAACGCCAGGCCGTATCCATAGCCCAGCCGACGGATGAAGGCCTGGTTCCGCGGCTGATCGACATGGAGGGCGCAGCGGCAGCGGCGGCGCTGAGGCAAAGCGGTCGCATACGGACAACACTGGACGGGCTGACGATATCCCTGAGTATCGGTGAAGCGGAATGCGATGCCCTGGCGCTGTTCGATGAAAAGCGCACCATCGGCGAAATCCAGCGGGAATCCGGCGTTGCGCCGTTCAGGCGCATCTTTTCGATCCTGAACGCCTTGAACACGGCATTTCTCTGCATGCCGGCCCCGTGGCGCCTGTCAGGCTGAGGGTTCCTATTCCGCCGCGCTGGTGCTTGTTCCCGGATCAATTCTGGATTCGGGAAGCCAGACGGTTACTTTCGTCCCCTTGCCAGGAGCAGACTCGATGTCGAGCGTTCCGCCATGCAGCGCAATCAGCGAATTCGTAAGCGGCAACCCGAGCCCGGTTCCTTCGTGGCGCCGCGACAGCGTGCTGTCGACCTGACCGAACGGGATCAGCGCCCGGGGAATTTCGTCTTCGGCCATGCCAATGCCTGTATCTTCGACCGAAATTGCCAGCCCGCCCTCCGGCAGCCTCTCCGCATGGACTGTTATGGTTCCGCCGCGCTCGGTGAATTTCACGGAATTTCCGATCAGGTTGATGATGATCTGCTTGATCTTTCGTTCGTCGCCAAAAACCATCGGCAGGTCGGACGGGATATTCTCCGAGAGGCGCAGGCCGCCCTGGTCGGCGCGGGGCGCTACGACCCGAATGCATCGGGAAACGACCTCGCCCAGATTAAAGCGCTCTTCGTTCAGCTCCAGTTTACCCGCCTCTACCTTGGCAAGGTCCAGAATGTCGTTGATTACGTCATGCAGGTGTGACCCGCTCGCGTGGATATCGCGAATGAAGTCTTCGTATTGCGGGCTTCCCACCGGCCCGAACGTTTCCCGCCGGATCAGGTCAGAGAAGCCGATGATCGCGTTCAGCGGCGTCCGCAACTCGTGACTGATATTGGCGAGAAACTCCGTCTTCGCCCGGTTTGCAAGCTCGGCCGTTTCCTTGCTCTCGACCAGAGTCAGTTCCGCCTTTATCTGCTCGGTGATGTCGCGAATGACCACAATGCCGCCGCGGTCTCCTTCCCATTCGAATGCCGCAGCCGCGACTTCCGCCCAGAACCATGACCCGTCCAGCCGCAGCCTCTTCTGGCGCATGAAGGCGGTCCTCGTGCCGGGCGCGGCCAGGAAATTCGCGCGCTCCGAAACGACGTCGCGGAACTCCGGGTGTGTCAGCTCCATCAGGGTCAGACCGATAAGATCCTTTGACGAATTCGCGCCGAACAGGGAGTTCGCCGCTTCGTTTGACAGCACGATGACACCGTCCCGATGAACGTAGACAGCGTCCGGCAGAAGATTAACCAGCGCGCGATACCGGTCTTCGCTTTCCTTTAACCGGTCTTCACTGTCCCGCCGGTCCGTAACATCTGAAATCAGGGTAACGATATGACCGTCGGGCGTCGCGCGTTCGGTAAGAAGAAGCCAGCGCCCCTGGCGCGTCCGGAACTCATGCTTGCCGCTTCCTCTCTCGTGCTGCTCGCGACGGGCCCGCAGCCACCTGTCGGCCTCTTCCTTGCCGTACAGGTTTAGAACATCGTTAAAGGGCGCTTCGATCAGCTCTTCGAAACGGGTGCCCGTGCGGAAAACGGTCGGATCGGGATGATAGGATTTGACCCGGTCATTCCACAGCGTCAGCCGGTCGTCCCGGTCCCACAGCATGAACCCGCTGGGCAGAACGTCGATGGCGTGCAACAGCCATTCATGCGCGTCCTGCGCTTTTCGTTCCGCCTGTTTCTGTTTGGTAATGTCCGTCAGGATTCCGTCCCAGACAATGGCGCCATCCGCCCTCCGGTGAGGCGTCGCAGCGGAGCGGACCCAACGCCATTCTCCCTCAATCCGAACGAGTGGCAGTTCGATATCGAGCGGCATCATGTCCCGGGCCGACATCTCCAGAAGATTCCGGTATTCGTCCCGGAAATCCGGGTGAAGCGCCTCCATCATGGGCGTGCTGTCGCGCATGATTGATTCGGCATCGTGTCCGATAATCGCCGTGATCCCGTGACTCACGTAGGGAAAGCTCACCTCTCCTTCCGGTGACAGAACGCGTTGAAAGACGGCACCGGGCATGTTTTCGGTGACCGCCGAATAACGGCGTTCGGCCTCCACCCGCTCGGTGATATCGCGCATCACGCCGATAAGCCCCGGCCGCCCTTCCCATTCGATAAAGGAAGACACCGTCTCGACATCGATGACGGTTCCATCGAGGCGAACGCGTTTCTGGCGAACGGGAGACTGGGAAACTGCCCCAGCGAGCGACCGTTCCTGGCGACTGCGAAACAGCTCCTTCATGTGGTCCATGCCGTCCGGGACGAAGCTGAGCGAATCTCTTCCGATCAGCTCTTCCGGACCTGTCGCCCCGAGCATTCTCACTGTCTGGTTATTGACATAGGCGATCTTCTGATCCACGTGGATCAGGACCGCATCGGGCAACGATTCGAGAAGACCCCGGTACCGGTCTTCGCTCGCCCGAAGAAACGCTTCTCCGCGCTTGGCTTCGGTAATATCCGTGTAGACCGCGACAACCCCCCCTTCGTGGGTACGCCGCTTGTTCTGGCGGAGCCATTTCCCGTTTGGATATTCGATTTCTTCGAGCGACGGCAGCTCACGATGCCGTTTCAGCGCCCGTTTGGCGATGCTCTCGAACGATTCCTCGGTTCCTTCCCACAACCCGTTGTGGACGCCGTATTCGACCATTTCCTTGAAGGTCAGGCCGGGACGGATATAGTCCGCGCAGCAGCCCCAGACATCCTCGACATGGCGCTGGTTATAGACCTGAAGTCGGTCTTCGGAGTCGAACAGCGCGAACCCGTCTGTCATGACGTCGATCGCCTCAAGGAGACGTTGATGCGCCTCGCGGCGAAGGGTCTCCGCAGCCTCATACTTTGCGCGGGATTGAATGCGTTCGGTCACGTCACGGACCACAACCAGCCCTGCGGGTGAGTCTTCCCATTTTATCGAAGATACGGAAACGTCAGCGAAGTAGATGCTGCCGTCGAGCCTCAGACGTTTCTGCTCCGGACGAAAAGCGGACTCCCCGCGGTTGATGACCTTTTCGATATGGCCGCGAACGTCCTCGAGCGAATCGGGGTGAACGAAATCGGTCGCAAGGCGACCGATGATCTGATCCCGATGAGTTGCACCAAACATCCCGGCGCAGGCTTCGTTGATGAAAACGATATACCCCGACCGGTCGTAGACAAGCATGGCGTCGGGCGCACGCTCGGCCAGGCCGCTGTACAGGGTTTCGCGCGCACGCGCCTCTTCGAGCTCACGGCGAGTCCGCCGAAGCTCTTGCTCAAGCGAATCCTGACGGTCGCGAAGCGCAGTGGCGTCGTCTGTCAAAGTTTCTCGGGCCATATTTAGAACGAATCCCGCTTATGCGGGCCCCAGGCCGTCTAATCCATTAAAATACTGTTAAAAAATCGTTAGTGACAACGAGAACAATCCCCGTCAGCTCAATTGACGCCGACCGCATCGCCCAGCGTCGGTCCGATCTCCATATTGAGAACGAGGTCCGCGTATGCATCCAGCGCGGTGGGTTCCCGGTTCAGTATCACCAGATTCGCGCCGTTTCGCGCGGCAGCCTGGGGAAATCCGGCCGCGGGATAAACCTGCAGCGAAGACCCGATCGCCAGAAAAAGATCGCAAGCCGCTGTCTCTTCTTGCGCGCGCCGCATGGGTGCTTCCGGCATCGACTGACCGAACGAAATCGTTGCTGTTTTCACGTGTCCGCCGCATTTGTCGCAAACCGGCAACGTGCCGTCTTTCAGAAAGGCGTCCCGGATTGGTTCCAGCGCGTGACGCTCGCCGCATTCCAGACAGGACGCATAGGTGTTGCTGCCGTGAAGTTCGATGACGTTCTCGTCGTCAATTCCCGACGCCTGGTGCAACCCGTCCGTATTCTGGGTGATGACCGCCGATACGATTCCGTCGCGATACAGCTTTTCGACGGCCCGGTGACCGCGATTGGGCTCGGCGCCCTCGAAACCGTAAGAGTCGTCGAACTTGCGCCGCCAGGATTCGCGTCGCGCGTCTTCGGACGATACGAAATCCTGAAACTGGATCGGCTGATAGCGGGTCCAGACACCGCCCGGGCTGCGAAAGTCGGGAATACCAGATTCCGTGCTGATTCCGGCGCCGGTAAAGACAACCGCGCGCTTGCAGGTTTCGAGCAAACGTCGCAGTTCCCCAACGCGCCACTGGTCGTCTGAGTCCGTCATGGGCGCTCCTTTCGATATCCGTATATCCCTGACGCGCGAAGCCTATTAAGTAGCGCTTCAAAGCACAACGAATTCAGGGCGGCTATTTGGACAGTTCCGGCCTGTCGCGAAAATGATCGAGGGCTTCGGTATTGGCGAGCGCTTCGGTATTGCGGACTTCGCGACCGTGAATGACGTCGCGGACCGCCAGCTCGGTGATCTTGCCGGACTTCGTGCGCGGGATATCGCGTACCTGCAGGACGCGAGCGGGCACATGCCGTGGCGAGGCGCCGCTGCGAATTCGGCTGCAGATCTCAGAGACCAGATCGTCATCCAGCAGGTCTTCCTTGCGCAGCCGGACGAAAAGAACGATCCGGACATCACCTTCCCACTCCTGACCCACGGCGATGGCTTCCTCGACAGCGTCGATCTGTTCGACCTGGCGATAGATTTCCGCCGTGCCGATGCGGACGCCGCCTGGATTGAGCGTCGCGTCCGACCGCCCATAGATCACAAAGCCGCCGCGCGGGGTTTCCTCCGCCCAGTCGCCATGGCACCAGACCCTGTCGAACCGCTCGAAATAGGCGGCCCGATACCGCGTGCCGTCCGGGTCGTTCCAGAACCCGACGGGCATCGAGGGGAACGGTCTGCGGCAGACCAGTTCGCCCTTCTCGCCAATGACAGGCGAGCCGCTTTCGTCGAATACCGCGACATCCATGCCGAGGAACCGGCACTGAATTTCGCCCCGCCAGACGGGCGCCATCGGGTTGCCGCCGACGAAACAGGCGACGATATCGGTTCCGCCTGAGATCGAAGAGAGGCAGATATCCTTTTTTACGTTTGCGTAGACGTAATCGAAGCTTTCGGGAACAAGCGGCGAGCCGGTCGACAGCATGGTCCGCAACGCGGAAAGATCGTGCGTTGCGGAAGGGGTGAGCCCGGCGTTCTTTATCGCGTCGACATACTTCGCCGAGGTTCCGAAATGGGTCATCCGTTCCTGTTCGGCTAAATCGAACAGGACGTTGCCGTCCGGGTGAAAAGGCGAGCCGTCATAGAGCAGCAACGTGGCGCCCGACGCGAGCCCGGAGACAAGCCAGTTCCACATCATCCAGCCCAGCGTCGTGAAATAGAACAGCCGGTCGCCGGGGCGGACGTCGCAATGGAGCAGGTGTTCCTTGAGATGCTGAATCAGCGGGCCGCCCGCGCCATGGATGATGCATTTGGGCGCGCCCGTTGTACCCGACGAAAACAGGATATAAAGCGGATGGTCGAACGGCAGGCGGCGGAATTCGATATCGCCCGCAGCGTGGTGGGCGATAAAGTCGCCCAGACCCGTCATGCCGTCCGCCGCATCGAGCGGTTTCTGCGTGTCGTAGGGCATCAGGACGACGCGGTTGAGCGATGGCAGCAGTCCGGCGATCTCCGCGATGCGTGGGCGGCAATCGATGTCCTTTCCGGCGTAAAAATAATGATCCGTCGCGAACAGGATTTTCGGCTCGATCTGACCGAACCGATCGATCACGCCCTGCACCCCGAAATCGGGCGAACAGGACGACCAGGTCGCGCCGATGCTTGCCGCCGCCAGCATGGCGGCCAGAGACTCGGGCGTGTTCGACAGGAACCCGGCGACCCGGTCGCCCGGGCCGATCCCGGCTTCGGCGAGCGCCGCGGCGATACGCGATGTTAAATCGTAAAGATCGATATGCGTGAGCATGCGCTGCACGCCGGATTCGCCCCGGAACACAACCGCTTCCGATTCATCCCGATGGCGCAACAGGTTCTCGGCGAAGTTCAGCCTTGCATCCGGAAACCATCTCGCGCCGGGCATGCCGTCGCCATCGACTAGTACACGGTCGCCCCTGGTATCGGCGATGATGTCGGCGAAATCCCACAACGCAGTCCAGAACGCCTCAGGTTCTTCCGTTGAGAACCGGTGAAGCCCCGCGTAATCCACGCTGTCGAAACCCATTTCGTCGCGCAACAGCGATACGAAGTCGGCGAGACGGGTGGCCCCGGCGCGCTCCGGGGCGGGCCGCCACAAGGGCCGGTCGGTTTGGGCTGAAGAAGTCATGAACCCTATCAGGCCAACTGGCCCTTTAGGCGTCAAGGGCGGTAACTACGACGCGATGGCGATAGCGCGGCCTCCGCAAAGGGAATATCCTGTCGTCATGATCACTGACATGCGTCGGTCCCGACGCAGCGGGTTCCCGAGATTCGTTTTCAGGAACCTCCACTGGAGACATTGTTTATGACCAGCCTGACGCTGCCGCCATCGGTGCGCGGCGCGCTCTGGATGATGGGATCCATGGCGTCCTGGGCCGGTATGGCCGCGATCGCGCGATATTTTTCGAACGATTTTCACACGTTCCAGATCGTTTTCTTTCGAAGCCTGTTCGGCATGGCGTTCCTGCTGCCCTGGCTGATGCGCGCCGGGTTGAACGGGGTAAAAACGGACCGGGTCCGCATGCACCTTCTTCGCGGGTTCCTGGGTCTCGGCGTCATCTATCTGCTGTTTACCGCCGTCGCCATTGCGCCGCTGGGAGAGGTCGCGGCTATCATGTCGACACGCCCGGTTATCGCATCGCTCGCCGCCATTATTTTCCTGCATGAGGTCGCTAGCGGCCGTCGCTGGACGGCGACGGGAATCGGTTTTGCGGGCGCGGTGCTGATCATCCGCCCGGGCTATTCGGACGTGTCCACCGGCGCCGCCCTTGCTTTCGTCTCGGTCCTCGCCATGGCGGCGCTCACGATCGTTATGAAATCGCTTGCGCGGACCGAGCACCCGGACACGGTCGTAACATGGCAGATGCTGGTTTTTACGCCCTGCTCGCTGATCCCTGCCATCTTCGTCTGGAAGTGGCCGGAATACTGGTGGCAGTTCGTCCTGCTGGCGGGAACCGGTTTCTTCGGAACGCTGACCCAGCGCTGCCTGACGCGCGCCTATGCGGCGGCCGACGCGACCGTCGTCGTCCCGTTCGATTTCACCCGGCTGATCTTTTCCGCCGCAGCAGGCTACTTCCTGTTCAGTGAATTTCCCGATCCGTGGACCTGGGTCGGCGGCGTGCTCATCCTGTCCGCCGTGCTGTGGATGACCCGCGGCGAAGCGCTCGAAGAAAAGCGGCGGGACGCGGAGAGCTGATGACGGATCAATCGTCACCGGAAACGGCGGAGCCCGAGGCGGGCGGTACAGCCGGGTTCGCCTCGCTTCGCATTCGCGATTTCCGATTCCTGTTTGTCGGCAAGCTGTTCGGCTGGCTGGCGCTCCACATGATGATGGTCGCGATCGGTCTGCAGGTCTGGGAAGAAACCAAGGATGCCTGGAACCTTGCCTTCGTCGGGCTCTCGACCTTTGCGCCGGCGATCGGGCTCGCACTGTTAACCGGTTATGTCGCGGATCTGTTCGACCGCCGGCTGGTTGTCGCCATCTGCTATGCGGTCATCGGGGTGTCGGCGGGCCTGCTGATGCTCGTCACCATCACCGGATTCAACGAACTCTATGTCTTCGGCATCCTGGTGATCATGGGCACGGGTCGTGCGTTCTACATGCCGGCGGTGAATTCCCTGGTGCCGAATCTGGTACCGACCGAAATCTTCCCCAACGCGATTGCCTGGCATACCAGCTCCAACAAGATCACCCAGACGGTGGGCCCGGCGCTCGGCGGTATCCTGTACGAATGGCTTGGACCGGCAGCGGTATACGGGATTGCCTGCGCCGGACTGTTTATCGCTGTCGTCCTGGTGTCGATGATCCGGACGCGGACCGAACGCCTCGGCCGGGAACCGACGACCCTTCGGATCCTGCTGGCGGGCCTCCGGTATGTTTACGAGAAGAAGATCATCTTTGGCGCCCTGACACTCGACCTGTTTGCGGTGCTGCTGGGCGGCGTCACCATCCTGCTGCCGGTGTTCGCCATCGATATCCTGCAGGTCGGGCCGGCAGGCGCCGGTTTTCTCAGGAGCGCGATGGCCTTTGGCTCAGTGATCACCGGGCTTGCCATGACAATGGTCAGGATGGAACGCGCGGTGGGCAAGATCCTGTTCGTCACCGTCATCATCTACGGCGCGGCGACCGTGGTATTCGGACTTTCGGAGCTTTACTGGCTGTCTCTCGTTGCGATGGCGACGCTGGGCGCAGCCGACATGATCAGCGTCTACATAAGGGTGACGCTGATCCAGATCGCGACGCCGGACGACATGCGGGGCCGCGTCAGCGCGGTGAACTCCCTGTTTACCGGCGCGTCGAACGAGCTTGGCGAAGCCCGCGCCGGCGCGATGGCGGCGCTGGTCGGCGCCGTGCCGGCGGTGGTGATCGGAGGGCTCGGCGCTATCGCCGTAACCGTCGCCTGCTGGTTTATTTTCCCGACCCTCGCCAGGGTCGAGCGGATGGACCGGAACCTGTAGCGGAAAGACGTTCCCCTAGTTCACCGCCCCGTACCCGTCGAGCGTCAGTCGCCGCATCATGCGGTCCTCATCGCGCGGGAAGTCCTTGCGCATGTGGATCGAGGCGTAATTGTCCCACATGACGAGATCGCCGAGTTCCCATTCGTGCTCGAAGACAATCTCCGGATCTTCGGAGAGATCGAACATGAAATTGAGGATCTCCTCGTTCTCCTCCGGCTCCAGACCTTCGATCCGGGCCGACATCAGGCGGCTGATATAAAGCGCCTTGCGCCCGGTCGCCGGGTGGGTGACGAACAGCGGCTGTTCGTACTGAAGCATGCCGGAGATATCCGAGTTATAGATATCGATCCGTTCGCGCCGCTTGTAGTCGTGGATCTGCAGAACCTTGCGGCCGTCGAGTCGCTGCTTCATTTCCTCGGGCAGCCGGTCGTAGGCCTTGTACATGTTGGAAAAACAGGTGTTGCCGCCCCAGCTTGGCAGGGTGATCGCATAGAGCAGCGTCGCCTTGTGCGGTTCGGGATAGTAGCTGGTGTCGTGGTGGAACCACATCTCACCGTCACCGAACGCGCCGAGCGGTTCGCCGGTTTCGTCTTTCATGTTGGTGACGAACATGAACGGCGTGTCATAGCTGCCGCCGGGCGTCGACCCGTTGGGCGACCGGCGCCGGTCGCCGAGACCTCCGAAATAGTTGGCAAACGCCTTCTGATCGTCTTCGGTCAGATCCTGGCCCCGGAACACCACCACGACATGCTCGTGAAAGGCCTCCTCGATGGCCTTGACCGTTTCCGCATCTAGCGGCTGGCTCAGATCGACGCCCTTGATTTCCGCGCCGCACGCCTCTGAAAGCGGTTCGACCGTGATCGACATGACCGTGGCTCCCTTCAACTGATGTCCGATGGACAAAAATTACCACACGGCGCCGCGGGGATAAAAGCCGCGTCGCAAAAAAGGGTCAGAAAACGAGCGGACCCTCGCCACCGACCGTGCAGCGGCGCAGCAGGCGGCGCTCCTCGCGCGGAAAATCGGTGCGCGCATGAACAGAACAGATATTGTCCCACATCAACAGGTCGCCGGGCTGCCATACATGCTCGTAGACGATGGCGGGATCTTCGACGATCTCGAACAGCCGGTCGAGGATATCGTCGCTTTCGGCGCGCTCCAGCCCCTCGATCGCCGCACTCATCAGCCGGTTCACGTAGAGCGACCGCCGGCCGGTCTTGGGATGGGTCACGAAAATCGGCTGCCAGAAATGGCGCAGCTCGTCGAGATCGATAGTGTCGAGGTTCAGCCGTTCGCGGCGCTTGTGATCGTGCACCTGCAGAACGCGCCGTCCTTCGAGCTTTTCCTTCAATTTCGCCGGCAGATTGTCGTACGCGGCATACATCGAATTGACCTTCGTGTTTCCGCCGGTCGAGGGCAGCTCGACCGAATAGAGAAAAGTGGCCCGGTTGGGCACCTCGTAATAGCAGGAATCCCCGTGGAACCACATTTCGCCGTCGCCGTAGGACCCGGCATCCTTGCCGGCTTCCTCCGGAATATTGGTAACCAGCATGGTGCTCGCGGCAGTGGCCGCCATCCCGCCCTTGATCTGTTTGGGCGCCCTCCGGCGCAGCCCGAGCGGCCCGAAATTCTCCGCGAAAGCGAGCTGGTGCGCTTCGGTCAGGTCCTGGCCCCGGAATACGAGCGCGACGTGATTGTTGAACGCCGTGTTCAGAAGCTCGACGACGTCCTGTGTGAGCGGCGCCGAGAGATCGATTCCGGACACTTCGGCCCCGACAAACTGTGTCAGTGGCTTTAGAGAGATTCCAGCGATATTGGCCGTTCCATCCATTGCTCAACCTGAAATAATCTTCGATGTGGCGTTCTATTGATGCCCGCACGGGTTCTGGCAAAACACCTACCATGGAAGACCATCGGGAGAAAGGACGCCACTTTGGATGGTAATTGGTTTCTATCTGGGGTATCCAGCATTGCTGGCACCGCAATACCGGTGCGCTGAACGATAAGGGGCGCAGGAAGCGGCCAAGACGAAGACAGGGATAACAGGTTTTTTGACCCCGCAAGATTCTCCCCCGAAATCGCCGCCGGATGCGGCTCCCGGCCCGATCAGCGCCCGTTGGCTTCAGCTCTCAGGAAACGTTCGAGGAATCCTGTGGATCAGCATGGGAACGATCGCGTTCGCCCTGAACGATGTCTGCGTCAAAACGCTGGGCAAGAAATTCGACCCGAGCGAGCTGGCGTTTTTCCGTTACCTGGTCGGTTTTATCATCCTGTCGCCGGTCTTTATGAAAATGGGCTGGGGGGGGCTGAAAACCTCGCGGCCCGGCATTCATTTTTTTCGGCTTGTTCTCGCCTGCATCGCCCAGGTCGGCGTGTTCATGTCGGTGATCCATCTCAGTCTGGCGGATGCCACGGCGATCAGCTTTTCGCGGCCCTTGTTCGCAACGATCTTCGCGATTTTCCTTCTGAAAGAGCTGGTATCGAAAAGGCGCTGGTCGGCAACGATCGTAGGCTTTGGCGGTGTCATCATCATGGTACGTCCCGGACTCGACGGATTCGATCCGGTCGCGCTGATCGCCGTCGGCGCTGCGCTGACCTTTTCGATCGCCAATGTCATGATCCGGATGATGTCGACCACGGAACCGCCGAACCGGATCCTGTTCTACTATCATCTTGGCGGCACGATCATTTTTGCGATTCCGACCGCCATGTTCTGGACCCAGCCCGTCGGCATCGAATGGCTGCTGCTTGTCGCGATCGGCGTGCTGACGACGATCGGCATGATCGGTTTTGTGCGCGCCTTTTCAGCAGGAGAGATGAATGCGGTTGGGCCGATGGAATATATCAGGCTGGTTTATGCCGCCCTGCTCGGCTTCTTTCTGTTCGGCGAGGTGCCCGACCTCTGGACCTATCTGGGAACGGCTTTCATCGTCGGCAGCGCCCTCTATATCGCCCGCGAAGAAGCGAACCGCAGCCGCGTGGGACTGGGGCGCTCGCTTTAGAAGCGGAGTTTCCGGTCATAACGCAATGATTGGCAGGACCGCCCGGACAAAGCCATGACAGGCCAATGAAAACAGGATTTGCAGGACCGCCGGGCCTTGCCGACATTGAGGCTCTTGCCCGAGAGGCGTATCACGATATCCCCGATATGTTGCGGTCAAACGCCGCCGACGTCGTCATCCGCGTAGAGGATTTTCCCGACCCCGAGACCGAGCGCGAGATGGGCCTGCAGAGCCCGTTCGAACTCATGGGCCTCTATCGCGGCATCCCGTTCGGCGAACGCAGCGTTTCAGAGACGGCGGAGGACATCGACCTGATCTTCCTGTACCGCCGCCCGATCCTCGATTACTGGTGCGAAACCGGAGAAGACCTGACAATCCTGGTGCGCCACATCCTGATCCATGAGATCGGCCACCATTTCGGATTTTCCGACGAGGAAATGGAACGGCTGGAAAAAGAGGCCGACCGTCAGGCCGATTCCTGATCTTCCTTCGCCTTTTTTGCGGCTGCTCTGAGCGCCGCCTCGCGTCGGGCGATATAGTAGGTGCTGGCAAAGATCACCAGCGCCCCGATACCGGTCCAGAGGTCGGGAATCTCGGCAAAAAACACAAGCCCCAGCGTTGCCGCGAAGGGCAGCTTGAGGAAATTGAACGGCATCACCACCGACGCCTCGCCCACCGCGAGGGCCCGTGTGACCCCCTGCGTCGCGGCGGAGCTGAAAATACCCAGCGCTACGATCCAGGGCAGGTGATCCATCGCAATCGGCTTCCACGTATAGATCGTCGGACCCAGACCGACGATCATCATCAGGAAGAACACCCAGAACACGATCTTGTTGGAATCGTCCGTCGTCGCCAGGGACTTGGTGGTGGTGTTCACCAGCGCATAGAGGGCGCTGGTGGACAGCACGGCGAGAGAGGTAAGCCCGAAATCGACGCCGCCCGGCCGGATGATGATCATCGCACCGATGAACCCGACGACCAGCGCCGACCAGCGCCGGATTCCGACGCGCTCGCCGAGGATCGTCGCGACGAAAAGCACGGTGAACAGAGGAGACGTAAACATCAGCCCGGTCACCGTCTGAAGCTGGAGATGCGCCAGCCCCCACATCAGCATGACCATGCCGGCGTAGTTCATCCCGGTTCGCGCGGCGTACAGGCCGAATCTGTCTGTCTTGAGCGTGGAAACCCCGGCCTTCATCAGCCAGGGCAGCATCAGGAGAACGCCCATGGCAGAGCGGAACCAGACGATCTGGAACGTGTCGAAATCGCTCGCCAGGTGATGCACCGTTGCGTAGGTCGCGGCGTAGAACGCGGAGGCGAACACCATCCAGAAAATGCCGCGGGTCGGCGCGGGCAGGGCCTCGAACAGGCGGACGGCGCGCGACAGGGATGTCATGCGGGCGCGCTTTCAAAAACGAGCCGGTGTACCCGCTTGAGCAGTTCGGGAATGACCTCGGCATCGAACCAGCTGTTTTTCTTCTGCCAGTGCGTCGTGCGCCAGCTCGGATGCGGTGTCGGCAGGTAATCCGGTAGGTAGGCGCGGAAGGCGCGGACCGTCTCGGTCATGGTCTTGCGTCGCTCCTTGCCGAGATAGTAGCGCTGCGCGTACTGCCCGACCAGAAGGGTCAATTCGACATGGGGAAGCATGCCGCGCAACGGAGGATGCCACATGGGCGCGCATTCGGGCCGCGGCGGGTTGTCGCCGCCCCTGGGATTTGCGCCGGGATAGCAGAACCCCATCGGCACGATGGCGACCCGGCTCTCGTCGTAAAATACTTCGTCGGTCAGGTCGAGCCACTCGCGCAGGCGTCGTCCGCTGGCATCGTTCCAGGGTATGCCGGATTCATGGACTTTCGTACCTGGCGCCTGACCGACGATCATCAGCCGCGCCGACGCCTCCGCGCGCAGCACCGGGCGCGGGCCGAGCGGCAGATGGCTGGCGCAATGCGCGCAACCGCGCATTCCTCCGAGGAACGCATCGAGATCGTCTGAATTTCTTGAACGGGTCTGCGACATGAGGGAACAGTATGGCGACAGCAGCGCCTTCCTGTCGAGAGGCCTCCCTACCCTTTTGCCGCCGTTCGGGACGCCTTGCGGTCTGCATATTCGAGCGGCAGGGTCGTGGTGTACTTGATCTCTTCCATCGCGAAGGACGAGCTTACATCGGTGAGATCCACATGATCGATCAGCCGCTTGTAGAATTCGTCGTAGGACGCGATATCGGGAACAACCACGCGCAGAAGGTAATCGACATCGCCGCTAAGCCGGTAGAACTCGACCACCTCCGGGAAGGATGACACCGATTTCGAAAAGTTCTCGAACCAGGCGGCGCTGTGCTGGTTGGTCCGGATCGAGACGAAGCAGGTCACGCCGACATTGAGCGCCTTTGCGTTCAGGAGGGCTACCCGCCCGGTAATCACACCGGCCGCTTCGAGACGCTGGATGCGGTTCCAGCAGGGAGAGGTCGACAGCCCGACCTGTTTGGCGATTTCGCTTACCGAGACGGTCGCGTCGTTCTGCAGGCAGTCGAGAATCTGAAGATCGATCTTGTCCATGGGTCCTTCGGATGCAACAGGGAATATTTTCTGGCAAGAAAAATAGACGAAGAATATAGTCCTGTTTCTACCCCATGCAATCCGCGGAGAACAAAATATTTTCCCTTTATCGCCCGGTCTAAATCTCCAGATCTGGCCGGGCCGCGCCTGGATTTACGATCGCAGTTCTTTTCTGGTCGCTATAGGTCCCGGAGAGGATAATCCTCCAGCGGCTGGTAAACAGCTGCCTCCTTGCCCTGATGGCTCGCGAACAGGGTGAATTCGGACACGTCGAACGGGAACCCTCGGAAGGCGCCGTTGGCCTGCAGCCAGCGGCCGACCGCATCCGGTTTCGCATTCTTCAGTCTGGCTAGCGTCACATGCGGAGAGAACCGCCTGCCTTCCGTTCCCAGCCCGGCGCGACGGATTGCGGCATCAACGCGATGCTGCAGCTCTACAAGCTCAGGCGATGGCTGGACCCCCGCCCAGATCGCGCGAACCCGCCCCCGGTTCTCGAAATGACCGACGCCTGCAAGCGTCAGTGGAAAGGACGCCGCGCGAATACCGCGCAGCTCATACCCGATATCTTCCAGCCTCGGCTCCTCGACCTCGCCGATGAAACGCAGCGTCAGGTGCATGTTTTCGGGCGGCACCCAGCGCGCGTCCGTGATCCCGGCGCACAGGCCGGCCAGCCGCGCGCGAATGTCGGGAGACGGATAGACCGCAACGAAAAGCCGGATCATGGGACCGGAACTACAGAACCAGCGCGAGGACGCCGGTATAGCCGTACAGCCGGTCGCCGGAAATTTCGCCGTTGGCGAAGAACCCGATCAGCGGCACGTCGGCCCCGATGATCTCGGCGATCGTTTTGAGCTCGGCCGATTCCCTGCCAAACAGGTTGGGACCGCGTGCCACGCAGGAAAAATAGAACGCGGCCCTCGGCGCATCGCCTGCGCGGCGCTTCACATCGGACGCCATGCGTTTGAGATCGGCCATCGCGCTTTGCCCGTCGCGCCGGACGAACATCACCCGGTCGCCGGCGCCCACCCGTTCGCCGATCGACACCCAGCCTTTCTCGGGATAGACGCCGAGCAGGTTGCGGACCAGGTAGTCGCCGGTGTCCTTGCCCCGGATCGGGATGGCGGCGTGAACATAACCATCGATTCGGCGCAGGTCGCGCGCCAGCAGCTCGCCGATATCCTCGCGAAATACTTCGAAGGCGGGCCGGTTATCGAGGCTGAGGATGATGTTGTCGCGCCCGCGTGTGACATCGTGCGCCGGACCGATAGGCGAACAACCCTGCGTCAGCCCCACCGCCGCGCCGAGCCCGCCGGCCAGCAAAACGCCCGACACGCCGCCTTCGGTGACATCGCCCGCAATCTGTTCCTGCGCGCCGCCGCGAGAGGCCGTCAGCCCGCCGACCAGAAACGCGCCGGTCTGATCCTGGATATGCGACAGGGTCCGTTCAATCCCCGGCACGCGGGGATCGGCATGGACGATTCCCAGCACCAGTTCCTGAGCCCGCGCCCAGTTGCGGATTTCCAGCGGCAGTTCCCTGTCTTCGGGCCCCATGGTCGGAACGATCCGAAAGTCATCGCGCGGCACCGCGCCAACCATTATCGACATGGCGGGAAGGTCGAACAGCTCCTCGCCGCTGACGCAGACGCCGAATCCGACAGTACCGACCCAGTCGTGAATGCGGGTCGCCTCACGCAGCCGGTTGACGATGGAGCGCAGATCCTCGTCGAGCGAATCCGTCACGTAGACAAAGCCGAGACTGGCGCCGGCGGGCAGCGAACCGAGCGAAGACAGGCAGCTTTCCGTCAGGTCGCGCCAGTCGCCACCACTGGCATGCGCGACCTCGAATCCAGATGTCACCGTATCCATCCGCCTGCTACTTCCCTTTTCCGCGTTTGAGCAAGCGCACCACAAATGGCGCAATCCGGTCAACTATCGCGGCCACCCCCTTCGCGTTGGGATGGATGCCGTCGCGCTGGTTGAGCGCAGGATCGGCCGCCACACCGTCGAGGAAGAACGGGTAGAAAACGATGTCGTGCTCACGCGCCAGCGCGGGAAACACAGCGTTGAATTCGCGCTCATAGACCGGCCCCATATTGGGAGGCGCCAGCATCCCGGCGAGCATCACGCCGATGCCCTTGCCGCGGAGCGTCCGGATTATTGCGTCGAGATTGTCTTTCATCGCGCCGGGATCGAGCCCGCGGAGCCCGTCATTTGCGCCGAGTTCGACCAGAACGAGATCGGGCCGGTCAGCAAGCGCCCAGCCGAGCCGGGCCCGACCGCCGGCGCTGGTATCGCCCGAAACCCCGGCGTTGATCACCGTGACCGCATATCCATCCTTCTTGAGCCGGGTTTCGAGCTGGGCCGGAAAAGCCTGTTCCGGCGGCAGCCCGTACCCGGCGGTCAGGCTGTCACCCAGCACCAGAAGGCGGGTTTCCGCCCTGCAATCGAAGGAAACGGCGCATACGAGCAAAAGAGCCAGAAACAGGGCAATCCCGGTCCGGCGCTTGCAATCCGGGCGCGCGAAAGCATATTTCCCTGTGCGCGGCCCGTTACAGGCGAGGGGCCGCAGGAAACTTCTCTGAAACGCGGTCAGTTCAGTGCCAGACACGACCAGTTCCGATCCCATGATTTTGCTCGACGACGTCCACCTTAAGCTGGAGGGGCCGGCGGGCGACGTCAATATCCTGCGCGGCATCGATCTTGAGATCGCCGCCGGCGAGACGGTCAGCGTGCTGGGACCTTCGGGGTCGGGCAAGACGACCATGATGATGGTGATCGCGGGTCTTGAACGCCCCACCTCAGGCCGCATAGAGATCGCCGGGCAGGACCTCAATGCCCTCGACGAGGACGGGCTTTCGGTGTTCCGTCGCGACACGATCGGCATCGTGTTCCAGAATTTCCACCTGGTCCCCACCATGACGGCGCTGGAGAACGTTGCCATCCCGTTCGAGTTGGCGGGCGACGCAGATGCGTTTGACCGGGCGGCGGACGGGCTGAAGGCGGTCGGGCTTGACCATCGCATCGGCCATTATCCGGGCCAGCTTTCGGGCGGCGAACAGCAGCGCGTCGCGCTGGCCCGCGCTTTCGCCGCATCGCCCCGGCTTCTGCTGGCGGACGAGCCGACTGGCAACCTCGACCAGGGAACCGGCGATAAAGTCATTGAGCTCCTGTTCTCGCTCGCCGAACAGGCGGGGACGACGCTGATGCTCATCACCCATGAAGCGCGGCTGGGCGAAAAGTGCGGGCGGGCTATCCATATCGGTGACGGGCGCGTCCTGGATAGCGGCGCGAATGGCGGCGCGGACAAGGGCGGGGAATGAAGAAGCTCGCCCTGGCGTTTTCCTTCGCCCGGCGCGACCTGCGCGGTGGGCGAAAACGATTCCGTATCTTTCTCTCCTGCATCGTTCTGGGAGTCGCGGCGATCGCAGGGATCGGCTCGATATCCTCTTCGATCGTCGCCGGGCTGGCGTCCGACGGGGCCGTCCTTCTCGGCGGCGATGTTGCGGTCCGGCTGGTCCACCGACCGGCGACAGGCGAACAGCGCCGCTGGATGGGCCGCCACGCGGACGTTTCCGAGATCACTTATATGCGCTCCATGGCGCACCGGACCGATGGTGCGAAGCGCACCCTGATCAATCTCAAATCGGTGGACGGCGCCTATCCGCTCTACGGCGCGCTGGAATTGGACCGGGCCAGGCCTCTCGAACAGGTGCTGGAACGGCGCGACGGCGAATGGGGGGCAGCGGTCGACCCATCCATCCTCAACCGGCTCGACGCGAAAATAGGCGATTCGGTGCGGATCGGCTCGACAAGCTACCGTATCCGGGCGGCGATCCGGCAGGAACCGGACCGTCTGGCCGGCGCGCGGGCCATTACCTACGGGCCCCGCTTCATCGTCGCGCGCAACAGCCTGACCGACACCGGCCTGGTGCGGCCGGGAGCGCAGATCCGATACGAATACCGGGTGCGACTCGCTAACGGTCAGGCGAGCGACGAGCTGGTCGGAACCTTCCGGGGGGCGCTCGACGCCACTTTTCCCGACGCGGGATGGCGCGTGCGCGACCGGCGCGGCGTCGCGCCGGGCACACAGCGGATCATCAACCGGACGACGCAGTTTATAACGCTGGTCGGGCTCGCCGCCCTGCTGATCGGCGGCGTGGGGGCCGGTAACGCGGTCCGGTCCTATCTCGGCGGCAAGATGCAGACCATCGCGATGTTCAAATGCATCGGCGCCGACGCACGGCTGGTCTTCATGACCTGGCTGATCGAGATCGCGCTCATGACCGCGCTCGGCATCGCCATCGGGATCGCTGTCGGCGCGGCGCTGCCGATCCTGGCGTCGTGGCTGCTGAGCGGGATCGTTCCGACGCCTTTGCGCATCGGGCTTTATCCCGAGCCTCTCCTTCTCGCAGCGCTCTACGGCGCACTTGTCGCCGCGACATTTTCAATCTGGCCGGTGGCGCGCGCCGCCTCGGTCGCGCCCGGCGGGCTGTTTCGCGACGCGGTAGCGCCGGCGCGGGCAAATCCGGGTCCGGCGGTCATCGCGACGATCCTGCTCTGCATCGCCGCGCTGTCGGTCCTCGCCATTTCGACGGCGCATGACCGGGTGATCGCGTCCTGGTTCGTCGGCGGGTCGATCGCCGCGTTCGGCCTGTTTCACTGCGCCGGCCGGCTGGTAATGGCGCTGGCGCGGCGCGCCGGAGGAATGAAAAACACGTCGCTCCGCCTGGCGCTCGCCAACCTGCACCGTCCGGGCGCGCAGACCGCCAACGTGGTGCTGTCGATGGGGCTGGGGCTGACCGTGCTGATTGCCGTCGTGGTCGTCGAGGGCAACCTGGCGCGTCAGATCCGCGACGCCATGCCGAAGGCCGCGCCTGCCTTTTTCTTCATCGATATACAGCCGGACCAGATTGACGATTTCGAACGCACCATCCGAAGCGCAGGCGCGGTCGACAACATCAACCGCGTGCCGATGCTGCGCGGACGGATCGCGGCGATCAACGGAACGCCGTCGCGCGAGTTTACTGCCGACCCGGGGGTGCGCTGGGTGCTGCGCGGCGACCGCGGCTTGACCTGGTCGGCAGCTCCTCCCGAAGGCGCGGAGATCGTCGAGGGAAAATGGTGGCCGGCCGATTACAGCGGCCCGCCGCTGATCAGCTTCGACGAGCGCGCGGCGCGCGGCTTCGGCATCGGCGTCGGCGACCGGCTGACCATCAACGTGCTGGGGCGACCGATCGAGGCGACGATCGCCAATCTGCGCCGCATCAAATGGCGCTCGCTCCGGGTCAATTTCGTCATCGTCTTTTCCCCGGGCGTCATAGAGGCGGCGCCGCAGACCCACATCGCCGCGATCCGCATGCCGCGCGAATCGGAAAACGCGATCGAGGCGGAGGTGGTAAAGAAATTCGCCAATATCACCGCGGTCCGCGTGCGGGACGTCCTCGATGCGCTTTCAGAAGTGACCGACAGGATCGCCTCCGCCGTCCGTGTAATTGCCGGGGTAACCGTACTGGCTGGCGCGCTGGTGCTGGGCGGCGCCATTGGCGCGAGCCGTCGGCTTCGCCTTTACGATTCGGTGGTTCTCAAGGTGCTGGGCGCGCGCCGGCGCGAGATCGTCGCAACCCTCCTGGTCGAGTACGGGCTGCTGGCCAGTGCGACCGCGCTGCTTGCCGCAATTTTCGGCTCCATCGCGGGCTGGGCGGTCCTGACGCAGGTGATGCGGATGGAATGGGCCCCGGTGCCGGAAGCCGTCGCCGCAACCGCCGCGGGGTCCGCGGTTTTCATTGTCGCCCTCGCGCTGATCGGCACCTGGCGGTCATTGGGGCAGACCGCCGCGCCGATGCTGAGAAACGAATAAAAAGGGATGGGGCCCTTAACGTGGAATTGAGGAGAGACTCCTTGATTTTCCGCGTGTTTCCCCCATATTACCCGCGAGTTGAACCGCCATTGAACGAGGATTGATATGGCCTTCGGTACTGACAAACGGATTTTTGCTGGAACTGCCGCTGACCAGGCAGTTTTCGACGAGGGACTCCGCGCCTACATGCTGCGGGTCTACAACTACATGGCGTCGGGCCTGGCGCTGACGGGCGTTGTCGCAGCGTTTATCGCGCAGGCGTCGATCACGCAGGGTGCAGGCGGGCAGCTTCTGATGACAGAGTTCGGCCAGATGCTGTTTACAGGCGGTATGCGCTGGATCGTCATGCTGGCGCCGTTTGCCTTCATCCTGGTGCTGAGCTTCGGTTTGCACCGGATGAGCTTCTTTACAGCCCAGGCGGTATTCTGGGGGTTCTCGGCGGCCATGGGCGTGTCGCTCGCAACCGTTTTCATGGTCTATACCGGCACGTCGGTCGCCCGGGTGTTCTTCATCACCGCCGGCACCTTCGCCGCGATGAGCCTTTACGGCTACACCACGAAGAAGGACCTGTCGGGGATCGGGTCGTTCCTGATCATGGGTCTGATCGGCATCTTCATCGCCGCCATCGTAAACATGTTCCTGCAGAGCTCCGCGCTGCAGTTCGCGATCTCGGTGATCGGGGTGATCGTCTTCACCGGGCTGACCGCCTATGACACGCAGAACATCAAGAACGAGTATGCCGAGCATTACGATCACGAGACGAGCGGCAAGCTGGCGCTGTCCGGCGCGCTCCGGCTCTATCTCGACTTCATCAACCTGTTCGTCATGCTGCTGCATCTTCTCGGTGACCGCCGGTAAATACAGCGGACAGCAACAAAGGAAAGGGCGCTCCCGAGGGAGCGCCCTTTTTGGGTCTGCACCAGCCCGCTCCCCCACCCGGCCACTGGTCATTTGTTCCGGCGGTCGTTAAGCCGCCACACCAGCCCTTAACGCCCGCCGGGGTGGCCGGCGACTGCGGGCAAATCAAAAAACCAGTGGCCGGGTGGGGGAGTGGGCCCCGAAGTCTCTCGATGGGCGAGACCGCGATAGCGGTCCAATCAAGAAACCTCGTGCGCCCGCACCGGCACATCCATCGCGCCGATGCCCTCGAATTCCAGATGCATCACGTCGCCAGGCTGCACCCGGTTCACGCCGGCGCAGGTGCCGGACATGATGATGTCGCCGGGATGCAGCGAATAGAACTGCGACGCCCAGGCGATCTGGCCCGGCAGGTCCAGGATCAGGTTCTTCGTGTTGTTCTTCTGGCGCAGTTCGCCGCCCACCGACAGGTGAAAATCGAGATTGCCGGGATTGGGGATCTCGTCCGCCGTGACCAGCCACGGGCCGAGGATGGCGTAGGTGTCGACCGACTTGCGGAACGAGCGGTCTTCCGGCCCGCGCACCACCATGTCCATCGCGATGGCGAAGCCGGCGACGTAGTCCATCGCGTTTTCGTACGCGATATCGCTGCCGAACTTTCCGATGACCATGCCGAGCTCGGCCTCATGATCGGTGCGGCGGTCGGGGAAACGCACGGCCACCCCCTCGGAGGGACCGATCAGCGCGCTGTTGGCTTTCAGGAACAGCCCCTGGTCCTGCATGGTCCGGCGCGGCCGGCCGCCCGAAATTTCATGATCGGCGGTCGCTTCCGCGGCGTGCTCCTCGTAATTCTGCGGCACGCCGATGATCTTGGTCGGGTTGGCGACCGGGCTCAGAAAATCGACCGAGGTGGCAGGGATACCCGCCACGCCATCGGCCAGTGACTCCATCTTCGGGCGCAGCGTTTCCAGGTTCGCGACCAGCTGGTCGCCGCGCGGAAACGGATAGCGGTGCGACGGTAGTTCGTCGAGCACGGCGGTGACGTCATGCACTATGTCTCCGCGCACGACGCCGATCCGGTCGGTTCCGGCGTCAGGGTGATTAAAACGACAATATCTCATCGGTTTTTTTCCTGTTCTCCGTTAGCTTGTTTTCGTGGGGCGGGCGGTCAGAACTCGCCCTTGTTGGTCCAGTCGATAATCTCGATCACGTTCCTGTCCGGATCGCGAAGTGGACCAGCTCCCTGGTCGGAATCATACAGCCCTCCCTGCGTAAAGTTACTTGTGTGCCGTAATCGCGATACTCATCGCCCCGATGCGTTCGAACTCGACATCCATTCTATCGCC
>Ga0181579_10000478_pt1 | contig 32155 bp, 31 predicted proteins | sample 071ome_24_FD_132996 | JGI IMG/M metagenome (GOLD analysis project Ga0181579, IMG submission 132996) | Coastal salt marsh microbial communities from the Groves Creek Marsh, Skidaway Island, Georgia - 071402CT metaG (megahit assembly) | ecosystem: Environmental > Aquatic > Marine > Intertidal...
CAACATGAAAGGCATCGCCAGCGCGGCCACGTCTGTACTGATTAGCCATATCGCCGAGGGCACCGAATCGATCCGGGTGGGGTCCGGGGGCATCATGTTGCCAAACCACTCGCCGTTGATGGTTGCGGAACAATTCGGCACGTTAGAAGCGCTCTACCCCGGCCGTATAGACTTGGGTCTCGGCCGTGCCCCGGGCACCGATGGCGTGACGGCACATGCGCTGCGTCGTACATTAAGCAGCGATCCAAACCAGTTTCCTCAAGATGTCGTGGAGCTAAAAGGTTATCTGAGCAACACCTGCCACCCACAGCAACGGGTCACTGCCGTCCCCGGCTTTGGCTCTCAGGTCCCTTTGTATATTTTGGGTTCTAGCTTGTTTGGTGCTCAGTTGGCAGCCATTTTGGGCCTGCCCTTTGCCTTTGCCTCCCACTTTGCGCCGGACGCCATGATGCGAGCCATAAGCCTTTATCGGCAGGAATTCGAACCATCCGAGCAATTGGAAAAACCCCACGTCATTCTGGGCTATAACATTTGTGCAGCGCAGACCGAGGAAGAAGCCGCGCTGCTGCGATCTTCCGGGCTGATGGCGTTTTTGAATCTGCGCCAAGGCAGGCCGGGGCCTCTGCCCAAGCCGGATCCAGACTTCGACAAGAACCTCACCAGCACAGATCAGACAATGCTTCAACAGGTTAGCCCGGCTTCTGCAGTGGGGACGGCGGATACGGTACGAACACAGGTAAGCGAGTTTTTGCAGCGCACCCAAGCCGACGAACTTATCGTGGTTTCTCAGATCCACGACCATGAGGCTCGCTGCAAAAGCTACGATATCGCCTTTGAAGCCTGCGCGGGGCTATAACAACCGCCCCGAGCATCAACTAAGGCATCAATACAGAAACGACCGGAGCCCAACACAGGCTCTGGTCGACGTCAGGGACTAGAGGCTGGGATTGATCAGATACTTCTTACCTGTCGCCTGTAGCGCATAGGTTTTCAGTACATCCAGTTCGAGCGCCTGATTTAGCGAAATTTCTTCAGCATAGCTGCTAGCAAAGGTGGTTCTGATTTCATCCGCGACGCGCTGACGCAGCTCACCTGCTCGCTCCCGACCGATTTTTTGCAGGAACGGAGTGAGCAACCAACCGCCTACCCCCCACTGCATGCCATAGCTGCGGGTCAAGGTCGTTACCCGGCGCTCCAAACCACCGTAAATGTACACCTGCTTTTCTTGGTTTGATCCATAGCGGCTGTACTCGGTAGCGGTTTCATTGGCAGCGGCTTCCATCGCCACCAAGATCTGGTTAGCCAGCTCACCGCCGCCGGTCGCGTCAAAGGCCAAATAAGCGCCTGTGGCGACAATGGCGTTCTTCAGATCTTCTGCAAAACTCGCTTGACTGGAATCACATACGTGCTTGGCTCCGATGTCGCGCAACAACTGAGCTTGCTCGGGTTTACGCACGATGTTGACTAGGTCCACCCCGTCGGCGATGCAGATCTTTTGCAACATTTGACCGAGATTTGAGGCAGCTGCGGTGTGAATCAAGGCAGAGAACCCTTCCCGGCGCATGGTCTCCACCATGCCCAACGCGGTGAGCGGATTCACAAAGCAGGAAGCGCTCTCCCGAGAAGAGACGCCGTCATGCATGACCAAGCACTGGCTGGTGTGCAGAGTTCGGTATTCGGAGTACATGGCGCCGCCCAGAACGCCGACGGTTTTGCCAAGCAGTGCTTGAGCTTCCGGGCTGCTGCCAGCAGCAATCACCACGCCAGCGCCCTCATTACCCACCGGCATCGCCTCGTCGAAACGCGCCTTTAGCATGGGTAGAACGTTCTCTGGCACGTCGGCTTCTACGTGGTTTTCACCAACGCTTTGAGCATTCGAAATATCGGCCATCCCCAGCAGCAACCCCAGATCCGATGGATTGATGGGCGAAGCTTCAATACGCACCACAACCTCGGCATCGCCGGGCGCCGCGACTGGGATTTCTCCGATCGACAGCTGTAATTTGCCGCTGGACGTAACACAGGAAAGCAGTTGCCGGCTTGTGGATGGCAGATCGCTCATAGTTTTTCTCCAATGAAAAGTGGGCGGAGCATAAAAGATCTGAACGATCCTGTCTGCCTGCGGCGCCCACCTTAGTTAGGGGCTAACCGGTCGTGGAAAGAAACCTGTACCCCACATACCGGAGCACCTAAGATGCCTATCGTGGAAGCACTTACCGTTAGCGACATAAAAAGCGTGTTCCGGCAACTCAGCGGCGCCGAGCTGGCCTTGCCGGATTTAGCGCCGATTGATTGGGGTATCCTCGACTATTTGGGCTGGATCCACCCATCTGGCACCACCGCCTTTATGGTCATGCCGGCCGCTGATGAGCTGCGCGGTTTACGCCTGCGCCGCTCGCTAAACTCCAGCGCCAGACCCAGAACCCGCATGTGCTCGTGGTGCCATCACGTCTATCGAAGCAGAGGTACGGCCTTATTCAGCGTTAACGTTGCCGGCTCTGATGGTCGGCGCAGCATTGGCAATCACGTCTGCCGCAATCTGGACTGCAGTCTTCGCATTCGCAACCTTGCCTCGGATCCTCCCACCTATATGCCAGAGACCCTGCACATTGCTGCGAAAACACGTCGACTGGAAAACTCCGTTTTGACCTTTATGTCACGGGCCAATGTTCTTGCTTAATTCCGTATCTGTTCCGGACATTTCGTAGACTTGCCACCCTAATGCCACCAAATCAGGGCGAAATCTACTAGGAACGGTCTTTCCGAGTCAGCATAATTCTGCTTGGCGCGGTGCGCCCTAAGAATTACCACTAGCGATGAGAGACAGTATGGAACTCGATACATTCCGCGAAGAAACCAGAGATTGGTTGGAAACCAACTGCCCCCAAGAAATGCGCTTGGGCGCCATCCACTTTGAAGACGCTTACGAGCTTTATCGGACCGATGCGGCCATCGAATGGCGGGATCGGGCTGTGACCCGTGGCTGGACGGCACCAACTTGGCCTACCCAATACGGCGGTGGTGGCTTGGATGCCGAGCATCACAAAGTGCTGGCTGAAGAAATGGCACGCATCAAGGCCTTGCCTGCAGCAACGGGCATGGGCGTAGCCATGATCGGACCGACAATCCTTGAACTTGGCACAGAAGAGCAGCGCCAACGTCACATTCCTAAGATCGTCACGGGTGAAGTTCATTGGTGTCAGGGTTATTCCGAGCCGGGCGCAGGTTCAGACCTTGCGGGCCTGCAGACCAAGGCCGTACTGGAAGGCGATCAGTTCATCATTAACGGTCAGAAAATCTGGACCAGTGGCGCCCAGTACGCCAACTGGATGTTCGCACTGGTGCGCACCGACCCCACGGCGCCCAAGCATCAGGGTATCAGTTTCGTCGTGCTGCCTATGGACCAACCCGGCGTTACGGTAAAACCAATTAAACTGATTTCTGGCAGTTCGCCTTTCTGCGAAACCTTTTTCGACAACGCCATTGCCAAGCGTGAAGACCTGATCGGTGAGCTGAACCAGGGCTGGGACGTAGGCAAACGTCTGCTGCAGTATGAGCGCAATGCCAGCTCCCGGGCCAAGCCTAAGAAAAAAGAGGGTGGCAAGCCCAAACTCAACGTTTACGCCGAAACCGCTAAACGGTATTTGGGCGTAGACGGACAAGGTCGGATTGCAGACGCAGATCGGCGCAGCGATGTCCTCGACCAAGTGATGAACGAACGAGCACTGTCACTGACCACGGCTCGCGTGGTTCAAGAGAGCCGTTCCAGCGGCGCGCCCGGGGCTGCAACCTCCATCTTCAAATTGGTGAGTTCTTCATTGAGCAAGTCCGGCTCAGAGCTCAAGTCACGACTGCGCGGCACGTCTGGCCTCGTTTGGGACAGCAACGAATTCACTGACGACGAGTTGGAGTCCACCCGCAGCTGGCTGCGCGACCGTGCAGTGACCATATACGGCGGCACCAATGAAGTTCAGCAGAACATCATTGCCAAGCGCGTACTGGGCCTGCCGGACTAATTGACTGCCCCTGTGCTACTTTGGGCGCTATCGTAAACCACGGAGCCACCAATTACGGTGGCTCTGACGGTTACGCTCTCGGGACAATGCCTGACATCGCGCCATTGATCTTTTAGCAGGCACACGTCCCCGACCCTCCCAAGCTCGATGCCACTGCATTGCCGAAAAGACCGCGCCCTGTTCAGTTGCGATGAAGGCGTCAGGTAACCGCACAATGCCTCTTCAGGCTCCGCTTTTTCCCAAGGCGTAACAACATCTCCACCAAGGGTTCTGCGGTTCACCGCACAACAAACAACCTGCCAAGGATCGATGGGGCCATAAGGCCCATCACTGCTGGCTACCACTGCCACGCCGCGCGCCACGAGCCCTCGGTACCGATAGAGGTCACTCTGCTCGGCGGCGTTCAGATCTTGCAGGTACTGATCACCCTTGGCGTACAAAAAACCCGGTTGGGTGATCACTGGCATACCCATCTGAGCTAGCCGCTGGGCCATGTCATCGTTAACCATGGCGCCATGCTCAATACGGTCAAAACCAAGAGCCGGCGGCGCGGCATCCTCAAGGGCGGCTAAGGCGAACACCAGTTCTAGATGGGTAACGCAGTGAAAGGCGATGTTGCGCCCTTTTTCCCGGGCTGCATTTATCCGCCCGATCAGCTGATCCAGTGGCGGCAAGCGATCCTCATCCAACAGGATCTTTAGATACCCAGCATCCAAATCGTCAGCACCCATAACCTCAACGCGCTGGAGCAAGGTTCCTTGTTGATGCAAGCGGTTAAAGTTAGCGGCACTGGCCGCGTTGTTGCTGGCTGAGGTATCGGTGACCCCGACGATGCCCAAACGCGCCAGTTCCCGGGATAGAAAACCAATGTCCGCAGCAGAGGACTCGCCAATCTGTTGCAGCCGTTGCGCCATCAGCGCGTCATTGCGCACGATCCGCCCAGTGAGTCTGTTCTTGGTATCAAGCTCTACGCCCTCCAAATGCTCTCCTCGTTCGAACCCAAGCAATGACAGCGCCAAAGAATTACACACCCAAACCTTACCGCTGCGATGCTGAATACGCAGCGGACGATGAGAACACAAATCATCCAGCATCCAGCGGTCTAGTTCTCCCAGCTGTTGCTCGTGGTAGTTGATTCCGCGGATCCAGCCTCGCCCGGGAAAGGCGGCCAGTCGCTCGGCCAAACGCTGGCGTCCGAGATGCGGCTCCACGGCCCCGACGTGACAGTCCAAGGAGCTGTAGGCAGCCGCCGAAGCGTAGAGATGAATGTGATGATCGTGCAGGCCTGGCAGCAGTTCGCCACCCTCAGCCTCTAACACTCGCTCACCCTTTTGCGGCATTAACGCACCCGCGATGGCTTCCACCGTCGCACCCACCCGCACATCGGCTAGCGCCCCGTTAACCATGGCCTGCCTAATCAGCATGGCTTGGACCCTTCAGAGGACAAACCAAGGCGGACCCGGAAGCTGAGACCTTACGACGACATAAGCCCGCTACCGCCGCCATGGGCAAATCAATCATACCGCTCAGACCCAGCGATACGGCATGTGCTACCGCCAGCGCCGCGTATGTCCCTGACAGCGGATCGGCAACGGCATCACCAATGAACTCGGGACGATCGTTTGCGGCCCAATGCAACAACCCCTCGCTGATCGCCACATCATCGCCAAACCCCACCCATTGCCCCATGGGCGCCCGGCGACCATATGCTGTCAAACTCAACCAAATCTGAGGCTTAACCACCGTTATCGTTTCGCGATCCAAGCCAAGCCCTTGCAGCGCCCGGGGGCGAGAGGCCTCAATCACCACATCGGCCTCTTTCAGCATTTGCGCGATCAGGGCAAGCTGATCTGGATCGGCAAAATCAAAGACAGCGTGCTGATGCCCGGCATGAAGGCGTTGGTAGAGTTCAGGGCTGCCCTGGGCCGCGCCGTCCGGGCGCTGGTGTGAGCTAACCGTGGTTACAAGAGCACCGCAGCGGCGAAGCAGGTGCGCGCACAACGGTCCGGCCCAAAGAGCCGATAAATCGACCACCTTGGCACCCCGCAGGCTGCCCGGGCCACCAAGGCGAGAGCCAGCCTCGAATAGGTCATTAAACTGAAGCTGCGGCTCTATTTCGGCTGACGCGGACTGAGGCTTTGGCATCTGGGCCGGTTGTACAAAGGCGACAGGCAACCCCATTTCCCGCCCTCTGGACAACAGCTCTCGCCCGCAACGATGTGCCAGCGCTGTTGACAAAGCCGGCCAATCGGTAAGCTTTGAATCAACCGCCAACCAAGCACCGAGCAGTTCCCTATCACTGTCACGAGCCAAATTGACGGCCAACCAACCATCGCTGCAGGCCAAGAGAGAACAGCTGCCGTTTGCTGACCGCTGACCAGAGGGAACAATGCCAAGCTCTTCGGCCCGGGCGCCCAATATCCAGTCAGCGCCGGGCAAATCCGCGCTGGGATAAAGCTCGTGCAAGGCTGCCAAAGCCTGATTCACGCAAACACCCAAGTCATTGGCGGGTATACTGGCCGCCATGTCGAATGAAGTTACATTTGCTGCCGAGCGCATCATGTCTGTCGAAGCCTTTGGGCGAGTGTTGCGAACCTCCATGTTGGCGGAAGAACACAGCGTTGTCAGCGGCTGTGATTGGGTTGGTGTCGATTTGGATACCATCGCCGGGCATGCGGATGAATCGCTTTTTCCCGACATTGAGCACATCTGGCTGCCCAACGCAGTGGTTTTGGGGTTTAGCCAGCAAACCATGAAAAACCTCAGCGCCACCCGCAGCCGAGCGTTGGGCATGATGGACCTGATGATCACGCCGGATCTGCCTCAAGCGATGATCGATGGCGTGCAGGAAAATCTTGCTCGCAAGCCCGCCGCCAGTACTGGATTAATTCAACTGCTGCGGCAAAACCAGCAGCTCAGCGTCAGCCAAGGCCTCGTGCTGGAATCGCTGATGTACAGCACCCTGCAGCATGGGGCGGAGTTTGAGGCTTGGCTTGCCGGACGCAGCCCCGGTGCTCTACCTGTGCAAGGCGGGCCGGTCACAGAAGTCCGCCGACAAGACAATCAACTGACCATTACCCTCAATCGGCCGGAAAAACACAATGCGTTTTCCGCCGCCATGCGCGATGAACTCTGCGAAGCTCTGCATCTGGCTCAGGCAGACGTCGCCATCGAACAAGTAACGCTCAATGGCCGGGGGCCTTCCTTCTGTGCCGGCGGCGACCTCGATGAATTCGGTGCGGCACGAGACGCAAGCGTCGCCCATTTGACTCGAACTACCCGCTCACCCGCCCGCCTGATTCACGCCCTTGCAGACAAGACCACCGCGCACCTGCACGGCGCCTGTATCGGCGCTGGTATTGAAATGACGGCTTTTGCGGGACATGTGGCCGCGCGGGAAAATACCACCTTCGCCTTGCCCGAAGTGGGTTTCGGGTTGGTGCCCGGAGCGGGCGGCACAGTGAGTATTCCCCGGCGTATTGGCCGTCATCGGGCCGGGTTGCTGGCCCTGAGCGGCTGCGCTATTGATGCCCGCACAGCACAGGCTTGGGGACTGATTGACCAGATCACCGGATAATTCAGGCTAGGGCAATACGCCCAAGCCCTAACTATCGGCAGAACTTAGACCAACTGTTCTTCAAACGTTGCTTTAACGACTCGACGCAACAGCTTGCCTGTTTCATTGTAGGGCAACTCGTCCCACTGCTTCATATGAGCGGGAACCCGAGAACTTCGCAGCTGGTCTTTCACCAGCTCTGCCAGTTCTTGCATGTCGATGTTGGCGCCGGACTTGGCGACGATCGCGGCGGCTACCGCCTCACCCCACTGTTCGTCGGGCACTCCGACCACTGCCACATCGGCAACGGAAGGGTGGGTCAGCAGGACATCCTCGATTTCCCCGGGAGAAAGATTCTCACCGCCGCGGACAATGACATCATCCGCTCGACCCTCTAAGAACAAGTAACCTTCCTCGTCCAAGCTGCCGGCATCACGGGTTGGGAACCATCCCTCTGCGTCCACTACAGAGCCCTTGCCCTCGTACTCCCCAGATACCTGTTCACCGCGCACATATATCTCGCCGCGCTGCCCTGCCCCAAGCACTCGACCTTCGTCATCACGGATCTCTATCTCCACGCCGGGCAGCGCCTGTCCTACCGATACCAGCCTGCGACGTCCCGCTTCCGTGGTACTGGCAACCGCTTCCCGGTGGGCTTGAGGTCCGAGCACGCAAATAGTCGAACTGGTTTCCGTTAAGCCATAAGCGTTGGAGAAATCTGTGTCAGGAAACAACACCATGGCTTTTTCAATCACGCTGAGGGGCATCTTGCCGCCGCCATAGGCCAAACTGTTCAGGTGCGGCATGCCAGCGTCAGTAGCGCCTGCCGCTTCCAGACTTTCAACAATGCGCGCCAACATGGTGGGCACCACAAAGGCCGTGGTGACCTTATGCTCGCGCACAAGCTCTATCCAGCGTTCAGCCGTGAAATTTGGTAGCTGAATAACATGCCGTCCGGAATAAACCGAACTCATGATCGCGGCGATACCGGCAATATGGTAGGGCGGCACACACACCAAGGAAGCATCGCCTTCCGGCGCGCTGGCAAATTCCACCGAGCTTAAAATATAGCTAACCAGATGCTTATGCCGCAAAACCGCTGCCTTGGGCTCGCCGGTGGTGCCGCTGGTAAAGAGCAGCACCGCAATCTCATCTGGGTCCATGGCCCAGTCACCTTCCACTGCCACTTGGTGCTGATCCGCGTCGAGGAAGGCATCTGTGGCCACCGCGTGAACATCGTCCAGACGCCCCAATGCATCGACGCGATCCGCCGATGTCACTAAATACGCGGGAGTCACGCGCTTCAGCAAGGCCTGAATCTCATCGTCGGTGAGGCGATAATTCAACGGTACGTAGGGAACCCCCGCCCAAGCACTGGAAAACAGTCCCAAAGGCGTGCCGAGATTACTCACGTCCAGCTTGGCCATGCGGCTGGCGCCATTGGACCGGATGGATCCAGCCCGATGTCGAGCAGCCTCAAACAATTCGCTATAGGTATAAGTGACGCCGCGCTCACCGTCGGTAAACGCGGGACGATCAGGAAAGGCACCACTGGCCATTTCCAGCAACATCATGACATTCATTGTTGCCGCCTAATCTGTTTTGGGAAGCTGCTTGGTATCCTTCTGCAACAGCAGTTGCCCGTTCACCGCCAGTGCGCCATCGCCCGCCTTAACACAAAGTACTTCTAGGGACTCGTCTTCGGTGATGTAGCGCTTACCCATGGCGATGCCTACGGCATGGTCTGGGTGCACGGCTGCGTCGGCCCCGGGTTCAGTGCCCGGCTCTACCATGGGCGCCCCGCCGCAGGTCAGTTCCACATCGTCCGCTGACGCAGTTACCACCATAATTTCGCCTGCACAGACCGCACTCTTAAAACGACCACCGGTTTTCAGCGTTGGCATAATTTCTCCCCAATTTGATGCTTTACCAGATTCTAGAGTTTGTGAGCAAACTTGACAAAGACTCTGTGGCATCACAAGTTGGCATCTTTGAGTTAATACTTTTTGGGGGACCATCACATGCGCATTTCCATCTCCATCGGCTCGGCTTATTACAACGGGGAAGAGTGGGATAACCTCGTCGACTACACCATGGCAGCTGATCGAATGGGCGTGAATGAGGCATGGTCTGCTGAAGCTTGGGGGATGGACGCCATTGTCCCTCTGGCCTTTCTTGCGGCGAAGACCGAAAACATTCGGCTAGGCACGGGCATTATGCAAATCAGTTCTCGAGTGCCATCGATGATGGCCATGACAGCCCAAAGCCTGGATACAGTGTCAAAGGGGCGCTTCAACATGGGGTTAGGAGTTAGCGGTCCGCAGGTGGTAGAGGGACTGCACGGGGCCGCCTTCGGTAAGCCGCTGTCTCGTATGCGGGAGTGTATGGCCATTTTGCGTATGGCCTTGAACGGCGAAAAGATTCAATACGAAGGCGAACACTATGTGCTGCCGCGGCCGGGTGGCGAAGGCAAGCCCATTCGTCTGTCTCAGCCCCCGCGCCCTAACCTGCCCATTTATCTGGCAACCCTTGGCCCCAAATCCCTGCAAATGACAGGCGAACTCGCTGACGGTTGGCTCGGCACATGCTTCTTGCCGGAACAAGGCCACGTATTCCTCGATGACCTGCGCACTGGCGCCGCCAATGCCGGCCGTTCATTGGCTGACATCGACATTCAAACCGGCGGTTACTTTGAAATGAGCGACGACGTTGAACGACTGATCGCCGCACGCAAACCCGCCATGGCTTTCACCTTGGGCGGCATGGGTTCAGCTAAGACGAACTTCTATAACGACGCTTACTGCCGAGCAGGGTACGAAGACGATGCCAAGGCGGTTCAGAGTCTTTGGGTTGATGGCAAGCGCGACCAAGCGGTGGCCCGAGTACCCGATGAAATGGTGCTGCTGACCAACCTGATCGGCACCGAGGATATGATTCGCGAGCGCCTGCGCGCCTTCCGAGACGCCGGCGTAAATACTTTCCGCTTGGGCACCGGCGGCGAAACCTGGAAAGACCGAACCTCGGCGCTGGAAGAGGCCACAGATTTAATTCAGCGTGAAGTCAACTCTTGGGAATCCAACTCTGCGGCGAGCTAGACCAATAAATTTGAACGGAGATCGTTTCGTATGCGTTTAGGATCCATCTTTTATAACGACTTTGAACTGTTGGACGCTTACGGTCCGCTGGAAATGTTTGGAGCCCTTGGCGATAAAATTGAGCTTGTCACCATTGCCGAGCAGGCCGGTCCGGTGCGCTCTTCGGTTGGTCCGAAGACTGTGGCTGATTACAGCTTTGACAACGCACCGGCACTGGATTTGATTTTGATCCCTGGCGGCATCGGCACCATTGCTGAACTCGACAATACGGCCCTGTTGGATTTCTTGACTGAGCGGTGTCCCCAGAGCCAAGTCACCATGAGCGTTTGCACCGGTTCGGCATTGCTCGCAAAGGCAGGATTACTGGACGGTCTTTCAGCGACTACGAATAAAATGTTCTTCGAACTGGCCCGCAGTCAGGGTAGCAATGTCTCATGGGAGGAAGCTGCTAGGTGGGTAGACGCTGGCCAGTACGTTACCTCTTCCGGCGTCTCCGCCGGCACCGATATGGCATTGGCGGTAATCGAGCGCTTATTCGGCCAAGAGTTGGCAGAGATGGTGATGAACTACACGGAGTACCAATGGCATAGGGATGCAGACCAAGACCCATTCGCTGCGCTGCTCAACCAAGGCGTTCTACCCGAATAAGAGCGAGAGCGAGACCTGTTCTAGCACTGTCGGCCAGACCGGTATCGTCTAGCCACGGCCAAGGGCCTTTAGATTCTCCTCGTGCTGGACTCGATCGACCGTATACATGGACAGGCAAAAAATCATCAGCATCCACACCGTTAGCAACGTGGGGGCGTAGACCATAGCGAAGTCGCGCAGCACCTCGTTGGACACCTCGCCGGGTTTTGCGCCAGCGGGAAATTGGCTCACCGTCAAAATGAGTCCAGCAAAGGCCGCCCCTAAACCCTGCGTTATCTTGCGAACAAACGTGACTGAAGCGAAGAACACCCCTTCGCTGCGCCGCTCGGTCCTCAACTCCGCTTCTTCAACTAAGTCCGCGATCATGGATCCGCTCATCACCTGATAAGTAATAATCAACGACACATCAACGATGATAATGCATAGGTACAGGGGGAAAAGTTCCGGGCTGTCATTGGCTGGCATTAGGCCGAAGAACCATAAAATCACTGGCGCCGGGACAATGGTGAAAGCAAACAACCCCACGACGATGGCACCGCGTTTCTTGCCTAGAGTACGGCCAATCCAAGGCGCCATGACGAACGCTATGATCGCCGACAGCACAACGCTGATGGATATGTAGCCAATTTGCTGCGAGGAAAATTCAAAAATAAAGGTATAGACGTAGTAGCTTAGGGTCGCTGCCACACCGGAACCAATAGCGCCACACATGGCGGCCAAAAACAACGCAAGAAAAGACTTCGTCGCCAAGGTTTCAAATATCTCGAGATAGATGCGTTTTACTGACAGTTCCCGCCGGGGCGGCGGTTCTTTTAGATTCGGGATAAAGCTGTGCGTACCCAGCGCGGAACCGATCACTACCAAAAAAATTAACGACGCCCCCAACAGCCCCATTTGGTTGAACCCGTCGACATTGAACATGCCGTTGCTGATCTCCGGGGTGGGCACGAGCAGCAGCATGGTTGTTGCTGTAGCCATCAGGGTGCCCCCGGTCCAGCCGAAAAAACTTCGGTACGTGAGCATGCTGGTACGCTCGTCGTAGTCGTCGGTTATCTCGGCGACCAGTGCCGAACTTGGAATCTCGTAAAGGGTTATCAGTGTTCTAACCACAATAGAAATACCGACAATAAAGGGAAACAGTTCGTCTCCGCTAAGGTTGGCTGGCGGGTTCCAAACAAAGTAGTAGCCAATCGCCACAGGTAGAGACGCCGCGTACATATAGGGGTGTCGTCTGCCCCAGCGTGAGCGGGTGTTGTCCGATACGTAGCCGATGAGCGGGTCGCTGATTGCGTCAAAGGTAAGCGCGATGAGTAGCGCCAGGCTCACCAGATAGGCGCTAACGCCCATTACTTGGCTGTAAAAAATCAGAAAGAAGTAGTCGAAACCGTTGTTTTTAATGCCGTACGCCGCGGCCCCAAAACCATAGGTACACTTGGTCCATAAACCGACAGGCCGCTTTGCGGTAGATACTTCTTCGCTCATTTGTCTCCCTGATTTTCCCACTTTGATGCGGTCATTTACGCGGCCTCAAGTTATAGGGTGCCCAGTGACGAGCAGCGGCGCAAGGCAAAAACGGCCAATCTCGATTATCTTGTGGCACGAGTTTCTTTCGGTATCATGCCGCAGCAGCGCAATTTTGTTGAACTGTTGAACTAAAGGAAGAACGATGTCGGAACGACTCAAAGGAAAGGTAGCCCTCATCACTGGCGGCACCAGCGGCATTGGTGCTGCGACTGCTCAACTTTTTGTGAGCGAGGGTGCCCGAGTGGTTATCACTGGTCGTTCGGTGGAAAAGGGTCGAGCTCTCGCCGCGGATTTGGGCAGCAATGCCAGCTATCGAGAGGCGGATATTACTCAAGAAGAAGCCATTCGTGATTCCATTGAGCATACGGCGCAAAGCCACGGGCGACTGGACATTCTGTTTAACAACGCCGGTGGGCCCGTGGGTGCGCCACTGGAAAAACTTACCCAAGACCACATCGACTACGGGGTGCGGCTGTTGCTCGCAAGCGCAATGCTTGGCACGAAGTATGCGATTGAACCTATGAAAGCCAGCGGTGGCGGCTGCATCATCAACAACTCAAGTATCGCCGGACTGCGCTACCGCCAAGGTGATCTTTTGTATTCGGCCTTGAAAGCTGCCCTCACCCACTACACTCGGATGGTGGGTATCGAGTTGGGCGAGCACAACATTCGAGTGAACTCAATCTCCCCCGGCGCTATCGCGACACCGATCTTTTGGGGTGGCTCGGAGCGTGCGAACACCCTCAGCGACGAAGAAAACCAGCGCAAAATGAACAAACTGGAGCAAAGCTTGGCTCGTTCCGTGCCTCTGCAAAAAACCGGGGTCGCCAACGACATTGCCGAGGCCGCCCTTTACCTAGCCAGCGATGCCGGGCGCTTCGTGACCTGTCACGACTTGGTCGTGGACGGAGGGCGCACGTCCATGTTCCACGAACCCAGTTAGCCTTAGCAGAGCTAAAAACTGGTAACGGCGAATGACCACCAGTGCTCCGGGCGTGGCTGATGAATGCCCATGCCCGTTTTAGCCGCTCGGGTGCGCCATGCATGATCCAGCCGCGCCGGATCCGTGACCCGGGTCAGGCGCACGGCATAGACCTGTTGGCCGATCCGCAATCTTGCCCGGTGTCGCTCGGATGCCACCCCGGACCAATACTTACCTTCACAGCGAGAGCAGCTAAGGAAGAGTGCCCCTTGGGCGTCGGCCATGCAGTTCAGATTAACAGACCAAGGCACCAAGCCCTTAACCTGAACCTGGCACAGACGTACCTGATTGGCAAAGGACCAGTCCTGAACGGGTATCTTCACAACCTCCCCAGACAGCACCGACCCCGGTATACGCTCACATGGGCAACGCAGAAAATACGTCATGCACAGAGCCAAGAACACGATACCCAGCAGGGCCGTTACCAGTGTTTTTAATGGAACCGCCTGCCTTGATGCCGACGCGTTAGCCATACACTAAGCCGGCGCTAGACTCGAGCGCTAGGCCACAGGCGTAAAAAGTTCTCGCTGTAAAACGCATCACGAATCGACGGCTCTGAACTTTCCAAGAAGCGCTCAAATCGTCCAATTGGATCCTTGGTGCCCTCTAGGTGCGGGTAATCACTGGAGAACAAGTAGAGATCAGGATGAGAGTCGTTCATGAGGTAGGCAACGTCCTCATGGGAAAACGGCGTAAAGGCCATCTGTTCAATCAGCTGTTGCGACGGTGCACGCTCAAAGCGCACTGATTTGTCCGAGCGACCATAGATGCGCGCCACCCAATCCAAACGGCGGCACATCTCGGGTACCCAACCCGCTCCCAGTTCAACGGCTGCTCCGCGCAGACCCGGATGACGATCAAAGACTCCGTCCAGCAGGAGCATGCTCAAGAACATTTCCGGGCTTTGATGCAAGACTGCCGCGTCCTTGGTGCGAACGTTTTCACCGCCGCCCAGCCAATCTTTCACCGGCGCCCGGCCGTTGTTGCCCCAAGCGTTCGCGACCTGCAGCGGAGCTCCACCAACATGCAGAACGAACGGCACCTGAGCTTCTGCCAGACGCGCCCAAAACCCTTCAAGCTCCACATGACCCGGCGACCGGTCGATGGGAGCGCGATGAGGGATCCAAATCGCCTGCAGCCCTTCCTTGATCGCCCATTCCACCTCTTCGATGGCTCGTGCCGGATCATCCAGCGGCACAATGCCTACACCCATCAGGCGATTGTCTGCCGAGCAAAAATCCAGCATGTGACGGTTGTGAGCCCGCGTGGCGCCGTAACGCAGCACCGGATCTTTCTTACTGCTGGGATGGAAAGGAAACGCTACCGAATGGGTGGCAAAAACCAGCTGTTTTTTGAAACCCAACAAATCCAGCGCAGCAGAACGGTCAGGGCCATTGAATGCACCAAGGGCTTGGATTTCTTTGGAATTTTCAATCAGCGCATCACCCATCGCCAACTGCGCAGCAACATGCTCTTCCGAATGTTTGCCGCCTTGGCTCATAATTTGGTCCACTTCCTCATCGGTCACCACCGACGCCGAATAGCTGACCTCTGGAATGTCGTCCCGCAGATCCGGGTCCGCATAGGCTTTCAAAAAGTCCGGCAGCTCCATGATGTGGCTGTCGGCGTCGTAGTAGGCTCGATCAGATGATGCGTAGGCCATGGATTTTCCCCTTAGAATTAACTCCGATAACATACCCCAAGCAGCGACACAGACAAAATTGACAAGCGCTGCAATTCCTTGACCTTGGTTGACGCCAAGACCAATCTAGGCGCCGGCTGACCCACTCAACGATAAGCAAGACGTGCAGGCTTGGGCTCATCTAACCTGACTCCTCATTGAGTAGGTCTTCGGCAAAGCTTGAAACACTGGAAAATTAGGACCCCCATGACGAATCTCCTCGACACTCTCTGGCAACTGCAGCAGCAACCAGACAGCGACTCAGCAGCGCTCTTCGAGCAACCACCCATCGATGCTGACGAGGGCCAAGAGCTGCAGTTTCAATTGTTGGAGCGCTGGCTGAACGAAGGCGAGGAGTTGGGTGGATGGAAAATTGGTATGACCTCTGGCGAGTCCCGTGACGCCCTTGGGGTCGGTGTGCGCCCTTCCGGCTTTGTGTTGAAAAGCCGTATTTTCCAAAGTGGTGCGCAGATACCCCGCGATCGTTTGTACACGGGCGGCGTCGAAAACGAACTGTGCTTTGTCGTAGGGCAAACCCTAGGTGCTGGCGCGACGCCGGCAACCGCGAAAGACGCCATGGCTGGGATTGCACCCGGCTTCGAGATAAATCAAAAGCGCCTACCGCCGGGCTCCGCTGCGGGCCTGCGCATCGCCGATAACCTATCGAACTGGGGAATCGTTTATGGCAGCACCGTCGCCACCGATCGTTTGACCGGGGATCTGGCGGATCTAGAAGTTACCCTTGCGCAGCAGATGCCCGACGGCTTGGAAACTATTGAGACTGTCGCTAGTGCCGGTCACATGGATCCCCACTACGATTCCTTGGCCATTCTTGCCCAGCGGCTCGCCGACTACGGTTATGCCCTTGAACCAGGCCAACAGGTGATTACCGGCGCTTACGGCAAAACGCCTTTCGCGCCGGGGCATTTTACTGGGCATTTCAGTTTAGGAGTCGGCGACGTGCACTTGGTGCTAACCAAGGCATAGCCCCATCGGTGGCAAGAGGATGCTGAACAAGCCGTGGCCGCCAGAGCGTATTCAAGGCTGGAATCTTAGGCTACCATCCAGCCATTGCTTTATGGGCAGCAACCAAAAGAAGACCGAAAAATCGACAAGGGGCCACCAACGTGTCTGAACAAACCGCAAAACCCGAACCAACATTGTTTTCTATGCTGTCCAGAGATTTGGGCCTGGCCATGGCTGCTATCTCAGTTTGGGCAGCCGCAGACACTTGGTATTTGGTGTCAGGCATCTGGTTCGCCCAAGCTGTGAGCGTTATCGACGCCATCTTTGTCGGTTACATTCTTGGGGCGCTTTTCCACGAATGGGGTCATTACACCGGCGCTAAAGCCTCGGGCGCCATCGCGCCAAGAGTTCAGCCCAAGGCCATTTTTTCGTTTTTCCGATTCAACTTTGATTTGGCCTCCAACAATCAGCGGCAATTTCACTGGATGAGTTTTGGCGGCTGGGTATTTCATTGGAGCCTATTGGTGATTTTGGTTTTAGCCATTCCTTTCGATAGCATTGGCCGCGTGGCTCTCGTCAGTTCGGTTTTTGGCTTTGTTGTTTTTGCGACGGTGATTGAAACCGGCATTTTACGCCAAACCTTGAGCGGCTCTGATCCGGCCGAAACCTTGGGACAGCTTTCGAAAAATCACTTTCAAAAAGCGAGCATTGCCGGTTCTGTAGGCGGTTTATTCGCGCTGGTATCCCTGAGCTAACGACTATCGCCACGAGCGCGTAGTCGACATGGGTAAGCAATCTAGAGGCCTTTATGACTTCGCGCTTTTTTCGGCCTGACATACACCGTCGTGCTCTTCAAGTCAGCCTCGTGGTGGGCTGCGTGCTGGCGGCAATCAATCACGGTGACGCCTTACTCGCAGGTCAGATGACATCCAGCCAATGGTTCAAAGTGCTGCTGACATTCTGCGTGCCCTACGCCGTGTCTTGTTACTCGGCGCTAATGGCGGACGCAAACTAGGCGTTGATGCCGGCTTCGGAATTTGGATCTCCAGCCACTCGCACATGTCGCATGATTCGCGGCTGAGAATAGTCGTATGGCCTAGCTCGATGCAGCACACAGCGGTTGTCCCACATAACCACGTCTCCGCTTTGCCACTTGTGGGCAAAAACCCGGGGCGGCTGGCAGGCAAAGGCCATCAGCTCTTCGAGCAGAGATTCGGATTCCTCTTCACTGAGGCCCGGGATGCCATAGGCGTGCCTGCCCGTAAACAGCGCCGGGCGACCCGTCACCGGATGAACCTTTACCAATGGCCGCAAGGGAATGTTTTGATCGTCTAAGCCATAGGACGCACCCTTCTGGGGTTTATGCCCCACTTTGGCTTGGGAATAAAACAGCGAATGATAAGCCGCGAGATCGCTGATGCGCCGCTTTGTATTTTCATCAAGGGCTGCAAAAGCAGCTCGCATGTCTGCCCACTCGGTTTCACCACCCTCAGCGGGCACTACTTGAGCCGACAAAATTGAAGCCCGGGCGGACACAGGCATATAAGTGCTATCCGTATGCCAGCCTTCATTGCCTTTGAGGATCTGAAAGTGGTCGCTGTGTTCATCTACCGCTTCGCCATCGGCTTTGCGATTGCTGATAGGAACTGCCTTGTGATCGCTAACCAATCGCTCAAGATCGCCAATTCGCTCACCAAGGGCAACCTGAGCTTTCTCTTCGATGTGCTGGCCAGGAAAAACTAAGACGGCGTATTGGTACCAAGCCACCTCCACAGACCGCCACTGGTCGTCCGTGAGCGCGTTTAAATCGATACCACTAATGGTGGCGCCTAACGTAGCGTTTATGGGATCAATGTTCATCGGTCTCCCCTTTTGCTTTTTGCCTTTTGCCTTTTGCCTTTTGCTGCAGTTCCTAGCTGCTTCCGATGGAAAGCAAATTTTCCACCGGCGTGTACAGCTCTTCTAGATAGGCGACGTCCTCAGCTTCCAGCGTAATGGACGCGGCCGCAACCAAATCATCCAGCTGACTTACCTTGGAAACCCCGACAATGGGCGCGGTAACCTCAGGCTTACCCAGCAACCACGCCACCGCAATTTGGGCTGGCGAACACTCATACTTGCTTGCGACCTCGATCACACGTTCTGCAATGGGAAAAACGTGATCACCGTGATACAGGCTCTCGGTGCGCTTGCGGTCCACGCCCTGAGATCGGTTGGTGCTACCACCACCAAACCCGCCCTGATAAGAACCGGCCAAGATACCTCGGGCCAGCGGCGACCATGGCGTCAGAGCAACCCCTGTGCTGGCGCAGTAGGGATTCATCTCCCGCTCTTCTTCTCGGTAGACCAAATTATGATGATTTTGCATGGACACGAATTGGGTCCAGTTATTCATCTTGGCAGTCAACTGCAATTCCGCAAATTGCCAAGCGAACATGGAGGATCCGCCCAAATAGAGTACTTTGCCTGCCTTAACCGCGTCGTCCAGCGCTTCCAGCGTTTCCTCAATGGGTGTTTGAGCAGCCGTGGGAATGCCATGGGGGTGTCGGTGAATTACTAGGTGGTCGATGTAGTCATGCCCGGTTCGCTGCAAACAGGCATCAATTCCTTCGCGCACGTGTTTGCGCGACAGACCACCTTGGTTGGCACCCCGCCCCATAGGCATTGCAATCTTCGTTGCCAGCACATACTCATCACGCGGCAACAGTTCCTTTAACAGCGCGCCAACTACTTCTTCCGACGCACCAAGACCATATATGTCCGCACAATCGAAATAAAATAAACCGTGATCAATAGCGGCTTTGACGATGGGGCGGGCCTCATCTTGGGTCAGAGTCCAGTCTCCCTGATGTCCGCGCCCGGGAATCCCAAAGTTCATAGTGCCCAAACACAGCTGGGAAACTCGAAGACCACTTTTGCCCAGTTGAACAGCCTCTAACATCACCCTCTCCTCTGAATTACTGCAAGGCCTCCATTTATAGCAGAAATCTGGCCAAGCCAAGACCTCAATTGTGGCGGCTAAACCCCCGATAGTTCCGCGGGCTTTTTTTGTCCAAAAAACAGCCTCTGGCTGACCACTATTCACTCAAAGTCTCATTCCCTTTGGGCTATGGGCTTTGATACCTTTGGCACCCAATTTTTTTAAGCAGCATCATGAAGCAATCTATCGCTGTCGTGGGCGCAGGTATCTGCGGCCTGTTTACTGGCCTGTCACTGGCACGCAAGGGTTTCGACGTAACCCTGTTCGAGCGGGATGTACCGCCACCGGAGGGCGATGCGGAGGAGGCATTTTTCGCTTGGCAGCGTCGAGGCGCGGCCCAGTTCCGGCATCCCCATGCCTTCCTCGGACTGATGTGCAGTGTGCTTGGGGAAAAGTACCCAGACCTGTTGGCGGAACTACTGGACGCCGGAGCGCGCAAATTGACGTTCGAAGACATGGTGCCCAATCACCTGCAGCATCAGTACCAGCCTGAACCGGGCGATGAAAAACTGTGGATGCTGCTGTGCCGTCGGGCCACCATCGAAACCGTACTGCGCCGCTACGTTGAGCGCGAACCTAATCTATCCATTCGCAGCCAGACCTTCATAACCGACGTCATCGTCGAGTCGGGACTCAGCAGTTCCGGAGAAAAAACGCTTACGGTGACAGGCCTTGAGCTTACTGATCGTCAAAACCAAAATGCGAAGAGCATCCACCAGGCAGACATTGTGGTTAATGCATCCGGCCGCGCCGACAAGTTCTACCAGTGGCTGAAGAACAAGGGAGCGCAAGTGACCGAGCAGCGAGACGATGCTGAGATCGTCTACTACACGCGACATTACCAACTAGGCGAGGGTGTCAGCGAACCGCCCAGGGATAGCGATAACCCTTCCGCCGGAGACCTAGGCTATTTGAAATATGGGGTGTTCCCGGGCGACAACGGCCACTTTGCCATCATCGTTTGCCTTCCCAATGAGGAGTCGGAGCTGCGAGAGGCGGTCAAAGATGGTGATAAGTTCGACCAAATTTGCATGAACATTCCCGGCCTTGTGCCATGGATCCGCCCAGCACAGGCCACAGCCACCACAGCCCCCTTCGGAATCGGAGAAATTCATGCGGTGTGGCGCGACTATATACCCCAGGAAAGCGACACAAGATTGCTTAACTACTTCGCCGTCGGAGATGCCGCCGCCAGAACCAATCCGCTCTACGGCCGCGGCTGCAGCACCGGTACCCTGCATGCGCACTTGCTTAGCGAGGTACTTGCCAGCGAAACAGACCCTTGGGAGCGAGCACTTAGCTTTCGCGCTAAAACAGAAGAAGAAATCCGACCAATTTTCAATGCCAGCCTCACCGAAGACAAAAACGGCATCAAAAAAGCGGCTGCGGTTAGACAAGGAAAAACCGTGGACCGAGCCAAATCTTTGTCCACTTGGTTCAAACTGGCCTTTGGCGACGCTCTGGTCGCGGCGGCCAAGTATCAGCTACATGTGCATCGCGGCATCATGCGTACGGTTAACCTAGTGGAAAAACCCGGCACCTTTTTGCAGGACAAAAAGATTCGCACTACGGTATTTCGTTACATGCTCAGAGGCCGAGCCAAAAATGCGGCGGCCCGTATCCAACGCGGCGCCAGCCGTGAAGACATGATCAGAACCGTTTGTGAGACCTCGTAAACCCGCGGGCGAACCCGCCAACAAAAAGTAGGAGATTCCTTATGCAGAACCTTTTTTCCGTCAAAGACAAAGTGGTGGTGGTTACCGGCGGCTCCCGCGGCATCGGTGAAATGATTGCCGCCGGCTATCTAGCAAACGGAGCAAAGGTTTATATCACCTCCCGAAAAGCCGACGTCTGTGATGCAACTGCAGAGCGCTTGTCTCAAACCTATGGGGGTGAGTGCGTGTCCATTCCCGCGGACATGGCCACCTTGCAAGGTATCGAGGCTTTCGTCAGTGCCTTTGGCGCAAAGGAATCCCACCTGGACGTGCTCGTCAACAACGCTGGCGTGGCTTGGGGCGCGCCCTTGGAGGAATTCCCAGAAGTTGGCTGGGATAAGGTTATGGACACCAACGTAAAAGGCGTATTTTTCCTGACCCAAAAACTCCTGCCTTATCTGCAACAGACGGCATCTCACGAGACTCCGAGCCATGTGATTAATGTTGGTTCCATCGACGGCATTAAAACCCCGATTTTTGACAACTTTTCTTATGGCCCGTCAAAGGCTGCGGTCCACCACTTGACCCGAGTCCTAGCGGCTCATCTGATTAAACGCAACATTATCGTCAATGGCATCGCCCCCGGGCCCTTCCCGACCTACATGCTTAGCGCCGGTGTTGGCGGCGGCGGTGATACGGAAAACACCGACTGGGATGCCTTGGGCAAGGGAAATCCTCGAGGCCGAGTCGGTACCCCCGAGGACATCGCAGGACTGGCGATCTTTTTAAGCTCCCGGGCCTGCGGATTTACCGTTGGCGATGTTATTACCTGTGACGGCGGCTCGGTGGTTTCCTAGCCTCATCGGCTTCAGGTCTAGCGTTTTTGGATGCCCGGTGAATACATGGCAATCAGGCGCTGATCTGTTTGCCAATGATCAACGTCCTTAAGCGTCAGGGCAGCCCGCAGCGCTTGAACATTCGTATCAACGGCCTTGAGCTCAGCCAATCCTTTGGCGTCTGCCACAGGCTTGGCGGCCAAGGCAGCTAGGCGGTTAATCAGCCCTTGGCAATCGGTCTTGGGCGCCCCCCGCTTGCCTGCCCAAGCGCAAAAAGCCATGTAGATGTACAGGGTTTCGCGGATACCAAATAAGGCCACCGCACCTTGGTCTAGCGCCTGTGTCACTGCAACATCATCCAACTGTGCAATCCCTTGGCTCATCTCCGACAAAAAATTCCCGTGCTTGTCCTGCAGCGTTAAGCCCGGCGTTTGTCGCGGCAGACAATAATAGCGCGCGGCTTCGCCGCGATCGGCCTTGATGATTAGGTAGGCCAAAGACTGGCTACAGGCGACCCAGGTCTTGAAACCGCTAACGCGCAGCTGGCCATCACGCTGGCGGGAGCGTACCCCGGGCAGCGGCGGATCTCCCTTACGATCCTCAGAAACTGCAAATGCCGCCAGACCATCAAAGGGTATGTCTGCAAAGGTATGACGCAGCGCACTTTGATAACCCGCGACAAATACCCAAGCCATACGATCTGCCATCAAACCGCCAATCACAGCCAGTTCGACAAGGTCATTGTTGCGCGAAGCCTGTGCGCGCCACGCTTCGGCGTAGTCAGCTTCATTGGCCGAACTTTTTTCACTGTGCTGCCCGAGCAGCTTTTGATAGTCGAGCATTACTGCGGCGCCTGACCACGAACCTGCAGACGGTGAATTAGCCTAGGGTCATCGCCGTGATCGTGTACAGCGTAGTGCAACAAGCAGCGGTTGTCCCACATAACCAAATCCCCGGGCCGCCATTGATGTCTGGCCTGATATTCCGGACGGGTGCCGTGCTGGTACAGGTACTCCAGCAACACTTTACTCTCCTGTCGAGACCAATGCCGAAACTGTCGGGTAAACGCTCGGCATACATACAGAGCCTTTGCACCACTTTCATCATGAGTACGCACTACTGGATGCTCGGCCTCAGAAGCCTGATCGGGATCTTGGCCGTAAAGACGCGCAAGATCCTTGGCGGAATGTTTAGCCACCAAGGTATTCACCAGCGTTTTCATGCCGTCGCTGAGATCCTCATAGGCCTGGATCTGGTTCGCAAATGCCGTTTCACCCCCCAGGGCGGGTGCTTCCAAGGCATAAAGCATCGTGAGCTTTGGCGGCACCGGATCGTAGGTCATATCCGAATGCCAATGCTGGTTCACATCCTTTTTCTTGCCCTTGTTTCGCAACTCGATGATATTGGGTTGTCCTGGCAGGCTGCCGTATGGGAAGGGCACCAACTCACCCCAGTGTTGGGCAAAGGCTACCTGGTCGTCAGGCGTTAGCTGCTGATTGGGGAATACCAGAACATGGTGCTGGCAGAAAAGCTCGTTGAGCTTCGACGCAGTAGACTCGTCTACGCTGCGCACATCTAAATCATCAACGATAGCGCCCAAGGGCGCGGCCATTTTCGTTACCTGCATAACCTTGTTCTTCCTTCCCATTGAACCATTAGACAACCATAGCAGGCTCTTTTGTGCCCGGGCAAAGCCCTTAACAGCCCACAACAAGACGTTACACTATGACGCAGGGAAAGCATGGAGAGACGCGTATGCCACTCAGCGCAAAAGCCATCGGAGCACAAACCGATTTCATCGAGCACCAAACAGACCTGCGCTGGCTCATGGCCTACGCAGCAAGCCTTGGAGACTTGAACCCCCAATATCTGGACACTACCGGCCCAACGATTGCGCACCCGGTGTTTCCCGTCTGCCTTGAGTGGCCGGCGATACTGGCCACCAGACAACTCGCTCAGATGACCGGCCTCACCGATGCAGAAGCGGCCAAGGGCGTACACGCCTCACACGACTTACACCTTTATCGTCCCATCGTTGCCGGTGAAACTTTACGCACCCAGACGACGGTCATCGACGCGCGAGCAATTCGCCCCGGGGCCGCCTTTGTTATGCGACTTGACACCCTAGACAGTCGTGACGAGTTAGTCTGTCGCACCTACCAAACCAGTATTTACCGGGGCGTAGCCGTTGAGTCAGATGTTCACACGTCGGTAATGGAACAAAGTCCGGCATGGCCGACATCCGGGCAGTTATCACTCTCAGCGCGAAACCATGCCATTGCCGTAGACGGTAATCTGGCGCATACCTATACCGAATGCGCGCACATCTTTAATCCCATACACACTGACAAGCAGGTGGCTTTAAATGCTGGCCTGCCAGACATTATCTTGCACGGCACAGCAACCTTGGCCTTGGCCGTAAGCACGCTGGTTAATGAGTATTTAGATGGGGATGCCACACGGGTCCAGCGCCTTGGGGGGCGTTTCGCGGCCATGGTACTGATGCCCAGTGTCATTCACTTGGAGGTGGACGAAGCAAAAGACAGCTGCTTGAGTTTTCGCGTGATGAACGCTGAAGGTCAGCAAGCGGTCAGTCAGGGTTTTTTGGTTTATCGATAGCCCGTGTTGCCCGGCGTTTCATAAGCGGCGTTTTTGAATCCCGCAACGCCGCGCGCGGGATTCAAATCAAAGGCCGCTAAGCCACACTATCGAGGTCGGTGTTGCCGCTCTCTTTCAACGCGTTAATAGAGAACCATGTCAGGATATTAGCCACCGCAATGTAAACGGCGATCCACATAGAACTGCCGAATACCACCAGCAAGCTGGTGGCAATCATGGGTGCAAATCCACCGCCAACAATCGCCCCGAGTTGATAGCCCAGCGAGGCACCAGAATAACGAACCTCGGTGCTGAACAACTCGGCCAGCAACGCCGCCTGCGGACCGTACATCATCGAAATGCAGATGTGACCAACGGCCAACCCTGCGGTAATCATGAACCAGTCTCCAGTATCGATCATGGCGAACATGACGAATCCCCAAACTGCCGTGCAAATGGCACCAAACTTGTAGATGCCCCGCCGCCCGTGACGGTCAGACCACGCGCCGAAAAAGAAGTTCGACGGAATCGCAAATAGCGTGCTCACCAGCACTGCGGTGAGCATGTCAGACCGCGCAATGGCCAAACCATCCGGATCTGTGCCATAGGAAATAATGAAGGCGATGCAGATATAAAACGTTACCTGAACGCCTAAGAAGGCGCCGGCAGCCAGCACGATTTCTCTCGGGTAGGTCTTCAGCGCCTGAATCACAGGGGACCGAGGTTTCGCTTCACTCGGCTCGGCAGATCCCGCCAGCTCTTTGAAGGCCTCAGTGTCTTCAAGCTTGAGCTGGACATAAAGACTCAAGCCAATCAGCAGAACGCTGGAAATGAATGGTACCCGCCAACCCCAGTCTAAAAACGCTTCGTCGTTAAGGCTTCCGCTCACCGCCAAAAACGCTAGATTCGCCAGTACCAGCCCGGCAGGAGCGCCGGCTTGGGCAAAGGCTCCATAAAATCCTCGTTGGTTAGCTGGCGCATTCTCCGTCACCAGCAACATAGCGCCACCCCACTGTCCACCCACAGCCAGTCCCTGAACAAAGCGGAGCAAAATCAGCAGCAGCGGCGCTAAGGGTCCAATTTGAGCGTAGCTCGGCAACAGGCCGATCAGGGTCGTAGCGACCCCCATCATCATCAATGCCGTTACGAGGGCCGCCTTGCGACCGACTCGGTCGCCAAAGTGCCCGAACAGCAGCCCACCGATCGGTCGAGCGATAAAGCCAACGGCAAAGGTACTGAAGGAGGCCAAAAGCGCCACGTACCGGGGCATGTCTTCGGCGAAAAACAGGGTGGGGAAAACCAGCGCCGCCGCGGTTCCGTAGATGAAAAAGTCATACCACTCGATGCTGGTGCCGCCCAGCGCGGTAACAGCAACTGTGCGCATGGAGCGGGCAGTAGGCTGAGCCTTTTCGCCCGCAGGCTGTGCGTTATTATTGTCAGTCATTTTTGTTGTCGTCCCTTAACCGTTGATCCGTCGAGATGTGCTTACGATGCCATTCGGGCGGCGGCATTCCAGCGATTGACTGGAAACCAACACCGAAAAGGCCTTTCTGCAACGAGATACTGGATTCCCCTCCGGCATCCTCTTGGGTCATCATAGACTAATCTCTGTCAATAACGACCCATATCGGCCCTAACCACTATGTTTCGACGCGCTGTAATTCTGTGTTTCTTTGGCTTGTTGCCTAACCTCGTTCACGGGCAACCGCTGCGCATCGCTGTGGCGAGCAACTTCGCCATTCCTCTTAAAAACTTGATCAACCTCTACGATCAGACATATCCGGCAGCGACGGCAATTTCCGTAAGCATCGGCTCCACCGGCAAACTGTATGCGCAAATTCAGCGGGGAGCGCCCTTCGATCTGTTTTTAGCAGCGGACACTGAGCGGCCAAGACGATTGGTAGAAGCTGGCCTGACACTGGGCGACTTGCAGATCTACTCGGTTGGAAGATTGGCCTTTTGGCATCCAAAAAGCTCAAGACCAGACACGCTGTTGACGCAACTCCAGCGCAGCCCTCGGATCGCCATGGCAAACCCTAAACTTGCGCCCTACGGTCTTGCAGCCAAACAAACCTTGGCAGCCTTAGATTGGCAGCAAGGCGCCACCGATCAACTGATTACGCTGGAAAACGTCGGCCAAACCTGGGCATCCGTGGCCTCGGGCAATGCCACGGCCGGTTTCGTGGCTTTGTCTCAATTACGTGAGCAAGGCACACCGGCAACCAACTTCACCCTCGTGCCAGCGACGCTTCATGATCCGATTGCTCAAGGGGCTGTGATCCTGCGTTCCAGCGCCCAGCCCGAAAGAGCCGGGCACTTCCTCACTTTTATTCAAAGCAAATCAGCGCTGCTAGCGCCCTGAATACCAGTTGCGACCCAAGCCGATGGGCTACACTTAGCGCCCCTGAAAAACCGGCTCGCGTTTTTCAACAAAGGCCTTGGTTGCATTTTTATGATCATCCGTTTGCCCGCAATGAACATGATGGGTGGCCTCTAGGTCAAGGCAATCATCTAGGTCTCCCGAGGAAATAGCTCGAGCAAAATTCTCTTTCATGTAGCGGTAGGCTACCGAGGGCCCCGCAGCCAACTGGGCAGCTATTTCCCGTGTCTTAACCTCGAGTTCTTCCGCCTCACAGACCCAGTTGGTTAGGCCTAGCTGAAGCGCTTCTTCAGCGCTGACCCGCTCGGACAGATAATAAAGTTGCCGAGCTTTAGCGGTACCCACGAGCTGAGACATAAAGTAGGTGCCGCCGTAGTCACCGGAAAAACCAACTCGAGCAAAGGCCGTCGTCATAATCGCAGTGCGAGCCATGATGCGCATATCGCAAGCCAAGGCTAAAGAAAGCCCAGCCCCGGCTGCAGCCCCGGGCAGTGCGGCAATAGTTGGTTTTGGCATGCTGTATAGACGCCCTGCGGTACCTCTTTGATTGGTCCGCTGCCGGTGAATGGCATGATCAATGGTGTTGTCGCCCACAGTGCCGTCACCGTCGGCGGCCATACCTTTGACATCGCCACCAGCACAAAAACCCTTGCCGGCACCGGTCAGTACGATGCAGCGCACCTGTGGGTTCAGTTCCGCATCGGCTAGCTGAGCGGCCAAGGCGGCTGTCATCGCACCACTCATGGCATTTCGCGCCTCAGGCCGATTCAAAGTGAGCGTTAGCACTCCCTCGTCAAGACTCGCCAATAAATCTTCCGTACCTGTATCGATCTTCTGTTGCATTGGTTTCCCCCGTTTGTTTGCCTGCTGAAGCTTAGCAACTCACCAAAAAATGCGAAGCATCCGTCATTTATGATTTATTGCCATTTGATCATCGGCAAAATGCTACTACTTTGGACCACTTTTGAGAGTACAAAGATGGAAACACTGACACCGGTAATGAGCGGACACTTAATCACCGTGCTGCCCGCCGCAGTCTTAGGCACCTATCTCATGTTCAGACCAAAAGGCACGTCCCTTCACCGGTTACTGGGTAAAATTTATATGGTGCTGATGCTGGTTACAGCGATTTTCAGCCTGTTTATTCCGGCTGCTGTCGGGCCGCAACTATTGGGGCATCTAGGCTTTATCCATATTCTGTCTGTTGTGGTTATTTTTTCAGTTCCAAGCGCTTACATTGCCGCCCGCAACCACAAGGTAATGCAACATAAGGCCGCCATGGCGGGCGTGTACTACGGTGGGATTTTGATTGCTGGGGGTTTTGCCTTGGCACCTGGGCGCTATTTGAATCAACTGTTGTTGGGCTGACCACCGATTCGGTTCATGAGTATACTCGTCCCCGCAGAGATACACGCAAGGAATACCATGAGCCAGCAGCACTTCGAGACCTTCGATCTTTCCATCGAAAATGACATCGCACACATTTGCCTGAATCGGCCGGACAAGCGCAATAGTATGATCCCATCGTTCTGGGAGGACTTGCCCAGCGTCATTGAGGATATTGATGGCAACGCTCGGGCTCGGGTAATCGTGATCTCCTCCACTGGCCCGGTCTTTACCGCCGGCATGGATCTCAACGCCTTTGCTCCCAAACAGCGCGAAAATCCAAGCGACGCCAAGCGCGAGCGAATTCGTCACGGTGCCGCTTTCTACGACACCGCGCGCAAGACTCAGGCAGCCTTCAACGCCTTGGAAGACTGTCGCTTGCCGGTGCTTGCGGCTATTCAGGGGGGCTGCGTAGGCGGTGGTCTGGACATGGTGACCGCCTGTGATATGCGTTACTGCACCGAGGACGCTTTTTTCACCATCTTCGAAATTAATATCGGTATGACGGCAGATGTGGGCACCTTCCCGCGCTTGGTGCAACAAATGCCCGAAGGCTTGGTCCGGGAACTGGCCTACACCGGTCGGCGCATGCAGGCAGACGAGGCCATGGACACCGGCTTGGTCAATCGGGTCTTCGGCAGTCAGGAGGAAATGCTTGCTGGCGTGATGGAAATTGCCGCGGAGATCGCTTCCAAACCTCCACTGGCCGTCTACGGCTGCAAGCGCATGATCAACTACTCCAAGGATCACACCACAGCGGACACACTGGATTATATCGCCATTTGGAATGCCTCTTTCTTGCAAGGCCAAGAGATGCAAGAGGCCATGATGGCAAATGCGGAAAAACGCCCCGGCGACTTTGTTGCCCTACCCACCCGAAGTAAAAGTTTTGGATCGAACTGAGGGATCAATATGACCATACAGCTGAGACAAATTTGCCTTGTGGCCAGTAACCTCGAGGCGGTGGTGGATGATCTTTGCAGCATTTTGGGCATCAACAGTTGCTATATCGACCCCGGCGTTGCGAAGTTTGGTTTAGCCAACAACCTGATGCCTCTGGGACGAAACTTTCTGGAGGTGGTCTCTCCTATCCAAGAAAACACAGCGGGAGGTCGCTATCTGGAACGACGCGGCGGCGACGGCGGCTACATGGTCATCACCCAAATTGACAGCTACGCAGAACAGCAGCGGCTGCGCCAGCGGGCTTTGGACCACGGCGTGCGCGTAGCCCACGAACATTCCAACGAGCATTGGACCCTTACCCAACTGCATCCGGGCGATTTAAAGGCGGCTTTTTTGGAGCTGGAATATAACAGCGGTGAGGATTTTGAAGGCCACTGGGATCCCGTTGGTGGAAAAGGCTGGGAGGACAAGGTCAAACAAAACGTCACGGCGAACTTTATAGGCGTTGAATTACAGGGCGATGATCCCGCAGCTCTTGCCGCCCTTTGGAGCCAGTGCATGGATCAACCGGTAGTCACCAACGCCAACGGCCAGCCAACCATCCAAATGAACAACGCGGTTCTCCGCTTTGTACCGGTCACCGACGGGCGCGGGCCCGGCCTTGGGGGGTTGGACATCGCTGTGGCGGATCGGGCTCATATTTTGCGTGAGGCAAAAGCCAGGGGCTGCTATGTCAGCGACGACTTAGTAATGATCTGCGGCACTCGTTGGTACCTTAGCGACGGCTGATTTCGGTAACCGTTGCAGCGGAATTTCGAGGCGTTCTCGACTTTGACCCATTAGTGTTTAATCGAAAACACCAGCGCTCTGGTCAGGTCTACAGTCGCGCTCTGCGCCGCCCCCAGCTCAGACCGACAGGTTGGCAATTACCCCTGCCTGCACTGCTTGGTCGATTTCAGCTTGCGACAATCCAAGCTCCGAGAGAATTTCGGCACTGTGTTCACCGAGCCTGGGCGCCCGCTGGGGCGACCAGTCGGGTGCTTGCTCGGCGAAAAAACCCGGGCGCAAATACTGCATAGGGCCAAGCCCTTGATCTGGCATCTGTTGGTAGATTTGGGATCCGCTCAACTGAGGATCGGCAAAGACATCCGTCAGTGAATTGACCACCGCACACGGGACATCTTGGGCACCGAGTTCCGCCACCCACGCCTCGTTCGTTTTCGTTGGCGCTACTCGGGCTATCAATTCATAGAGTTCATCAATTCGATCTGAGCGCGCGCCGGCGTCGTTAACCCACTCGGATCCAGCCAGTTCATCTTCGCCCACGAGAGCCAAAAAGCGAACCCAGTGCCTTGTCGTATAGGGCATGATCGCCATGTAGCCATCTTGGGTTTTAAAGGGTTTGCGATTGGGCGACAGCAGACGTTGATAGCCCATATCACCCTGACTGGGCACCATGGTATGACCGGCTAAATGCTCGGCCAACAAAAAGCTCGTCATGGTTTCCAGCATGGGTACTTCGATGTTTTGTCCTTCACCCGTACGGAGTTTGTGAACCAGTGCCGATGCCACGGCCAAGGCCAGATGCAGTCCAACAACCTTATCGCACACCACGCTCGGGAAGAATTGAGGTGTGCCGCTGCTGTCGGTATTTAGCGCCGCCATCCCCGATCGAGCCTGGATAATGTCATCATAAGCCGGACTTTCCGCATCGGGCCCAACACTGGCAAAACCCGGCGACCAGCAGTAAACCAAATCGGGCTTGATCTGCTGTAGCTGCTGATAAGAGATGCCCAGAGCCCGCGCTGACATGCCGCGCATGTTGTGCACGACCACATCCGCCCGTTCCACCAGTTTAGCCATAATGCTTTGACCGCTTGGCTGCTTGAGGTCCAGTGCAATGCTGCGCTTATTGCGATTAAAGTTCGCAAAACCTGCGCCAACATCCGGGCTAGGCCCGGGCCTGACGGATCGAAAGCCGTCGCCGTCCAGAGGCTCGACCTTGATTACTTCGGCCCCAAAGTCCGCCAAAAATTGGGTGGCGTAGGGTCCGAGCACAACAGTGGTGAAGTCCACCACCTTAACTCCCTTCAGCAAGCTCAACATATTTTCCCAGCCCCCTTAGGCCTTGCTATCTCTGTCTGCAGCCGTTGGCGAATCCCCGGCAATCCATTGCCGGAATGTTGAATGCCAATTCAGCGCACGTTTCGTATTTTCTCGCGCCTGAAAAACGCCCGCGGCTTGCAAAATAACCGCAACCAGCAGCGTTGATCTGTGACGTTTCTAACAGATGCATGACACCAAATCAGTAGCCACGGCCAACGCCTCGCCTTCATGAATGGGCGTTTTGCAAAGCCGTTAGAATCGGCGTTTCGGTAGCATTGCGCTAATCAAACTCTTTCTCGCCGCTGGCGAACAGTAAGTAAAAGATCATGCCGAACAAGGTCACACCGGCGGTCACTTGGAAGACCAGATCCCAAGACCCGGTGTATTCCAAGATCAGCCCGGTCACTGCAACGCCGACGATTCCCGGAATGGTGCCAGCGGTGTTGGTAATGCCCATCAAAGTCCCTGCATGTCTGGGCGCGACATCCATATGATTGACGTTGAAACCGCCCATATTTGCCGCGCTGAACATTTTCCCAAGACATAAAATACCAATCGCAGCCCAAACCGTGTCAACGGTCGTGACTAACAACAAACAAGCCGCAAGCCCGCCAAACGCTACGGTTTGACAGATTTTTCTGACCAGCGTCACCCTCATGCCGCTGACGATCATACGGTCGGCCACGTTACCCGCTAAGTTGATAAACAAAAATGAGGTAATGTGCGGCAGCATGGCCACATAGCCGATATCGCCGAACGGAACGCCCAACCCCTCGTTCACATATTTGGGCAGCCAGGACAATATGACGTAGAGAGTCCAGTTATTACAAAAGTGTGCTACCA
>Ga0181579_10000479_pt1 | contig 32146 bp, 36 predicted proteins | sample 071ome_24_FD_132996 | JGI IMG/M metagenome (GOLD analysis project Ga0181579, IMG submission 132996) | Coastal salt marsh microbial communities from the Groves Creek Marsh, Skidaway Island, Georgia - 071402CT metaG (megahit assembly) | ecosystem: Environmental > Aquatic > Marine > Intertidal...
GCACCCCGCCCTAGTGACGCCGAAGCAGAGCTGCTCCGCCAGTATCTGGACGACATCGGAACGTATCCGTTGTTGTCAGCCGACGACGAGCGTCGCCTGGCGGCCGCGATCCTCGAAGCTCGCTCTGCGCAAGAGCGTCTCGACGCCGAGCCCAAGCCGACCGGCCGTGACCGCACCAAGTTGACCCGCACTGTGCGCACCGGTGATGCGGCGCGACAGACGTTCATTCAGTGCAACCTTCGCCTCGTCGTGTCGGTCGCCCGTCGCTACGAAGGTTCGGGACTCGGCCTTCTCGACCTCATCCAAGAAGGCAACCTCGGCCTCATGCGTGCGGTCGAAGGATTCGACCATCAAAAGGGCTTCAAGTTCTCCACCTACGCCACCTGGTGGATTCGCCAGTCGATCGGACGGGCCCTGGCCGACTCGTCCCGCACCATCCGGGTGCCATCTCACGTCCGTGAGGTGTACTCACTCATCGACCAGTCGACCGAGAAGCTGGCCGCCGCCCTCGACCGTCAGCCCACCGTCGAAGAGGTTGCCGAATTATCGGGAGTCAGCGCCGAGCGCGTCGCTCTCGTCCGCCAGCACCGCCGTCCCCTGGTCTCGCTCTCCACCCCGCTCGACAGCGACGGCGACACCGAGTTGGCCGAGATCATCGCCGACGACATGGCGGTCTCACCTTTCGACGCCGCGGCCGCTGCCCTCGAGAAGCGGGCCCTCATCGAGCAGTTACGGCGCCTGGAAGAGCGCGAAGAAGAGGTGTTACGGGCTCGCTTCGGTATCGACGGTCCGCCCAAGACCTTGGCCGAGATTGGCGACATGCTCGGAGTCACCCGCGAGCGGGTCCGTCAGATCGAAGCCCGGGCCCTCGGCAAGTTGCGTCACCCGAGCGTGTCGCGAGTGTGGCATCAGGGCCAGCAGGCCGCCGACGCTGGCTGATCTCAGCCCAGAGTTCCTCGCGCCGCGAGAGCGCGATCGATGAGCGCCGGATGTGCGGCCACTGGTGTCCGACGGGCGACGTGATCGAGCACAACGAGATCTCGTCCACGTGCGTCACGAATGTCGATGCCTGCTTCCCGGCCCACCAGCAGAGCTCCCGCGTAGTCCCACACACCGTGAGCGTCGACCGAACAGTCGATGAAACCGTCGAGTGTTCCGTCAGCCACCATGCAGATATCGATCGCCGAGGCACCGAGCGCTCGGTATTGCCACCAACCGGGATCGGCCGGCGGTGGACCGGATATGGCGACTACTGCGTCGTGCCACGCCGTCGGAGCTGGTGTCGCCAGTTGTTCGCCGTTGCGCCAGGCTCCGCCGCCCCGAATGCCCCACCATCGCACGGGAAGCGTCAGGTGAGCAATCAGCGACACGAGCGGACCTTCGGCGTCGACTGCGCACAACGACGTTGCGTAGTGCGGAACGCCCCGGCTCGCATTGGTGGAACCGTCGAGCGGATCGACGACGACCACGATGTCCCGCTCCAGATTCTCGGCTCCCGATTCTTCCGAGAGCACACCGACAGGCAACTGGCGCAACATGGCCAACGCCGTTTCATCAGCCAGCAGATCGGCACGGTATTGACCGTTGCGCTCGCCCGAAAGACTCCAATCCTCCACCGAAGACATGGCCGTGGTCACGGCGTCGGCGACGGCGTGGAAGGCGTCGAGCAGCCGATCGGGAGTCACGGCGCACAGGGTAGTGTCGACGTCGTGGCCGTCATCGATGTCGCCGGATTCGTCTCCGACATGAAGAGCCACGCGATCGACCACGGATTCCACGTGCACGACGAACGCCATTTCGTCGAGACGTACTCGCTGCGACAACTCTGGGAAGTCGACCTGCACCCCGAAGAGGCCTGTGACGGACCGATCGACCTGCACCTTTCGCTCGAAGTCGACCCGAGAGCCTTGCTCGGATTCGAGGACGCAGTGGCCTCTCTCGATCCCGAGGGTGACGAATCTCCCCCGTCGGGGTTCGCCTTCCCGCTTTTGTTCACCTGGACTCTGCCCCCTCTTCGTCAGCCACCCGATCTTTTGGTGCTCGCCACCGAATTGGCCGGAATCGGGGGGATCGAACTCCCCCTCGAAGTGTCGGCCATCGACTCCACGGCGTCGGTCACCGATGCCCCGGAACGCAAATTGTCGATCGTGGCCCGTCTCGAGGTGTCCCTCGTCGACGTGTACGAGAACGACGATCAGCAGTTCTGTGCGACTCTCGATCGATGCCGCGATGTCAGTCTCTACTTACTCGATGTCGCACCCGCGTGGCTCGGCGACGAATGAACCGCCCCCGAACGGCCGGGCGTGGAAGACTTCGCTCGTGAACGTCGCCGAACTCATCGACATCTTGAAGGACCTCGACCAGGACGCCGTCCTCGAATTGGCGATCGTGGCGCCGGTGGTGGCCGACGACGAGACGATCACCGTCGATCAATACACGGTGGAAGGAATCCTCCCGCGCGATCCCGCCGATCACGACGGCGAGTCGGTGGTGTGGCTCATCGGCGGCGAATCGAGTGATGTCGACGAGTTCATCGAAGCCATCGGCGGCGAAGAAGAACTTCCCCATGGGGGCGATGGCGACGTGATCGAAATGGAACGCTGGTCACGCTGAGACCGACGCGCCAGACCTCGATTCACGAAGAGTCGCAACGACCACCCCGACGGCGAAGAGTCCGACACCCACCAAGATCGCCTCGAACTCCAGCAACACGATCATCCAGACCGTGATGGCGAATCCCAGAATCGGCAAGACCGGCCAGTCCCGGACAGACCACGGCGACCGGAAGTGTCGCATTCTCTCGGGCTCCCGTCGACGTAAGACCACCACCATCACGTTGACCGACAAAAAGATGGCATAGATCGCGAAGTCAGTCGCACTCGCAATGAGTTTCAGATCTCCCCACAGCACGAAGGTCGCCGCAATGACCGCCGACACGACGACGGCCAGGGCCGGAGTACCGTCGCGCCACAGTCGTGAGCCGACTTTGGGAAGGTCACCGGCCCGACTCATGGCAAAGATCATGCGCGAGGCGGCCGTGAGGACGAGGATGACCGTGTTGGCCGTCGTCAACATGGCGAAAACCGCCATCACCGATCCAGCCCGACCACCCACCACATCGGCCGCCACGTCGGTGAGGGGTTGTGTGGACTCAGCCAGTCCTTCGGCTCCGAGCACGTTCACGGCTGCGATCGACACCAACACGTACAGCACCGCCGAGATTCCAAGCGACCACAAAAGCGCACGCGGGGTGATTCGCGTTGGATCCTTGGTCTCTTCCGACAACGTGGCCACCTCGTCGAAGCCGATATAGGCGAAGAACACCAGGGCCGCCGCCGACATCAGTCCGCTGAAACTGTTCCACCCCGAACCTCCCCGCCCAGAGAAGAGTTCTCCATCACCCAGATGCCCGATCCCGATGACCACGACGAAGAGAAGTCCAGCGACCTGAGCGGCACTGAGGAGCACCACCAACTTCGACCAACGATCGGAACCCCACACCACGAGCAGGGACGAGAGACCGAGTACTGCAAGCCCCAACCATCGGTCGTCGACGTCCCAGAAATATCGCGCATACCGGGCGAAACCCAGCGACACCGTCGCACCGGCGATCACGAGACCGGCCGCCATTCCCCAACCGATCATGAATGTCACCCGCCGACCAAACACATGGCTCGAGTACTCGTACTCGCCACCAGTGCGCGGGAACATCGAGGCCAATTCGGCGTAGCTCATGGCGGTGAACGCGCACACGAAAGCCGAGATCAGGAACGACAGCCACACCAGACCTCCGGCATTTTCGGCAGCCGGTGCCAACAGGACGTAGATCCCGGCGCCCACGATGATGCCGACGCCGCTCGCCACCACGTGCACGAGACTGAGAACCCGTGGCAGTTCGGAAGGTTCGTGCTCGCTCACACATCAACCATAGAAGCACGACTGGACGATGCACTTCGATGGCTTCTCACATTCGTCACGACTACAACAAAGCTCGAACCGCCCACAGATCAGGAAACAAGGGCTTCGACAACGTCGACGCTAGGTACTCGACCCCGTTCGATCCACCAGTTCCCATCTTCGACCCGATCGTTCGCTCCACCATCTTCACGTGGCGATAGCGCCACTCCTGGATGCCTTCGTCGAGATCGACGAGACGTTCGCACAACTCAGCGAGTTCTGGCTGATGGCGGTAGACCTCGACGAGTGCCGACTGCAGGGTGGGATCAGGTTCGGTTGGCGCGGTCTCGTCGACGACGCGCTCGGACACGACGTTGCGCCGTGCGAGAAGCACTCGAAACGTCGACCACAGCGACGGCTCGTGTAGCCGGCGTTCCAAACGCTCACGTTCGGTGCCGCCGAAGCCTTCGGCGATATCAGGTCGCTTGTGCCCGAGAACGAACTCGAATTCGCGGAACTGAGCCGATTGAAAACCACTGCTCGCTTCCAGACGATCGCGAAACGACAAGAAGTCACGGGGTGTCATGGTCTCCAACACGTCCATCTGCGAGACCATGACTTTCAAGATGGACAGGATTCGTCTCAGTCCACGGCCGGCACCGACGACGTCGTCGGACGTCATGAGAGCCTGAACGTGGTCGATCTCGTGGAGGAGCTGTTTGAACCACAGTTCGTACACCTGGTGAATCACGATGAAGAGCATCTCGTCGTGCTCTTCATCGCCGAGTTCTCGCGACCGCGGCGTCTGCAACGACAGCAGTTCGGCGAGTCGTAGGTACGACGCGTAGGTCAGCGACTGACTCACGCCACCACCTCGAGTGGGCCGTGGTCGATGAGAGGCAACACCATCGTGCCGAATCGTTTGCACTCGTCGAGATGCGGGTAACCCGAGAAGATGAAAGCCTCGATACCCAGCTCCTGATATCTGGCGATCTTGGCCGCGACTTGGCGAGGATCACCGACGATCGCGGCCCCACAGCCACTTCGACCGCGTCCGATTCCCGTCCAGAGATTGTCCTCCACGAATCCGTCATCGGCGGCCGATTCGCGCAGCTCGGCCTGGCGACGCACACCTGTCGACTGAGAATCGAGGGAGCGAGCCCGAATGGCCACTCCCTCGGCATCGTCGAGCGCAGCAACGATGTGCTGGGCCGCGTGTCGTGCCTCGGCTTCGGTTTCCCTGACGACCACATGAGCGCGGTATCCGAAACGAAGACTCCGTCCGTACTGCGACGCCCGATCCGTCATGTCGTCGATCAGCGTTGCCACGTTGTCCAGTGTGTCAGGCCACATGAGGTAGACGTCGGCGTGGCGGGCCGCTACGTCACGGGCCTCTTCGGACAGCCCTCCGAAGTACAGCGGGGGGCACCTTCTCGTAGCCGTCGTGATGCGCGGTGGCTCGACCGACACCGACACGAAGTCACCGGTGGTGTCCACCCGTCGGCCGTCGAGAAGATGGCGCAACACCTCCATCACTTCTGTGGTTCGGCGATATCGCGACGGACCGTCGAGTGTTTCCCCCGGCATTTCCGACGAGATGATGTTGATCGTCAGCCGGCCTCCGAGCATGTGATCGAGGGTGGCCATCTGGCGAGCCGACTGGGGTGTCCACGTCTCCCCGCAGCGAATCGCCACCAACAATCGAATCCGCGACGTACAGGCCGCCATCCCGCCGGCGAAGGCCACCGTGTCGATGCCAAGTGCGTAGCCCGACGGGAGCAAGATGTTGTCGAAGCCACTGTTTTCGGCTTGCTGAACGATTTGGCGACAGTGCTCCCACGAGCTCTGCAACGTGGGGTCGACCACTCCAAGCTGTTCATAATCGTCGTCGCACAGGGCTGCGAACCAACTGATCTCACAGGGTCCGGTGGAACGCGAGGTCACGGCAGCGGTCGCCCGTCGCTCGCTTCGACGATGCGGTACACCTCAGCACGTGTGAGCTTCACAGCGGATGCGCGGGCAAGTTCGCGAAGGCGCTCGGAATTCTGGGATCCGACGATGGCAACCGGTGACGTGGGATGGGCCAAGACGAATGCAGTTGCCACGACTGCTCGTGTGACCCCGTGTTCGCTGGCGATCAGATCGAGAGCCTCGATCACAGCAGGAGCGACGTCGTCTCCGGTGGCCAGCCGGCCCCCGGCCAAAGGGCTCCACGCAAGGGGCAGCAGTCCCGTTTCAGCGCAGAGGTCGAGAGTTCCATCACGTAGCGGATCGAGTGATACTGCCGACAGTTGCGGCTGAGTGGTGGCCAACGGAACGGTGAGGTGGGCCTGCAGTGCACGAGTCTGCGTCGGCGTGTGATTCGAGACGCCCACTGCTCGAACGAGACCACGATCGACCAACGAGTCAAGGGTGGCCGCCACGCGCGCTGGATGAGTGAATGGGTCGGGACGATGGACTTGGTACAGATCGATCACATCGACACCCAGACGACGCAACGATGCTTCACAGGCCGACACCAAATACGCTTCGTCACTCACGTAGGGCACACCAGGAACGATCCCGCCCTTGGTTGCTACGACTACTCGATCACGCAAACCTGGTCGATGCCGAAAGACGTCTCCCAACATGTCCTCGCACGTTCCGAATCCTCGCCCGCCCCAATCGAGTCCGTAGACATCGGCGTTGTCGATCAGGGTCATACCGCAGTCGACAGCCGACTCGACGAGATCAGCACAGCGGCCGACGTCAGGATCGGTCAGTCGCCAGCACCCAAAGGCCACGGCGCCGATATCAGTTCCGGCAATCCGGCGAGACGACGCAGTCAGCGGTTCGTCGACACTCACCACAGCGAATGTAGTGGGGCTACATGGTGGGGCGGGCAGGGATCGAACCCGCGACCCAGGGATTATGAGTCCCCTGCTCTAACCAACTGAGCTACCGCCCCGAAATGGGGCAGGGCCCGCACGAGGCGGACCCTGCAAGTGCTCCGAGAGCAGGGCTCGAACCTGCGACCCGCTGATTAACAGTCAGCTGCTCTGCCAACTGAGCTATCTCGGAAAGGCGATCCGAGACTACCAGCGAGGCTGAGGACGACCCACGACGACCATCAGGACTCGAGGTCGATCGGCTCCTCATCAACCGCCGAAAACCCCTCTTCGACAGGGCCGTCGAGGCCGGCCGCCGAACGGACCTTGCCGTTCAATTCGACCATGATTTCAGGGTTCTCCGACAGGAAGTTCTTGGCGTTCTCACGACCCTGACCGAGCTGCTCACCTTCGTAGGTGAACCAGGCTCCGGATTTCTTGACGAGTCCGAGATCGACTGCCATGTCGAGAAGGGAGCCTTCGCGGCTGATGCCCTTGCCGTACATGATGTCGAATTCCGCCTGACGGAACGGCGGAGCCACCTTGTTCTTCACAACCTTCACGCGGGTGCGGTTACCCACGACTTCGGCCCCGTCCTTCAGGGATTCGATACGGCGGATGTCGAGGCGAACCGACGAGTAGAACTTGAGCGCACGACCACCGGGTGTGGTTTCGGGCGATCCGAACATCACGCCGATCTTTTCGCGCAACTGGTTGATGAAGATGGCGATGGTGTTGGTCTTGTTCAGGTTGCCGGTGAGCTTGCGCAGGGCCTGGCTCATGAGACGGGCCTGCAACCCCACGTGCGTGTCACCCATCTCGCCTTCGATTTCGGCCTTAGGCGTGAGGGCGGCCACCGAGTCGATGACCACCACGTCGAGGGCTCCCGATCGCACCAACATGTCGGTGATTTCAAGCGCTTGTTCACCGGTGTCGGGCTGGGAAATCAAGAGTTGATCGATGTCGACACCAATGGCCCGGGCGTACACGGGATCCATGGCGTGCTCGGCGTCGACGTAGGCGCACACGCCACCGTTGCGCTGAGCCTCGGCCACCACATGCATGGCGAGGGTCGACTTACCCGAGGATTCGGGGCCGTAGATCTCGACGACGCGGCCTCGGGGCAGGCCCCCGACGCCGAGAGCGATGTCGAGAGCCAGGGCACCGGTCGGAACCGTTTCGATGCCCTTGAAGGACTGTTCGCCCATCCGCATGATGGAGCCCTTGCCGAACTGCTTGTCGATCTGGGCCAGGGCCATTTCGAGGGCCTTGTCGCGGTCTGTACTCATTGATCTGCCTTTCTGAGTGGTGCTTCCGTTACTGGTGAGGACCCTAGGAAAGGGGTGTGACACCACTGGCGGAGGCGAGACGGGAGTGTGGGGAACGAATGACAGGAGCGTAACTACGAACAGGCGTTCGGTCAAGCATTCGATCGATCAGATGTTCGATCGGCCTCTGCAGACCCAGAACTCACCACCCACTCCGAAGCCTCGGCCGCCTCGCGGGGGTCGACCGGTCGAACCCGCAGGTCGATGGCCATCCAGATGGTGTGAGTGATGGGCCAGGTGACGAGAGGAGTCACGATGGCCGCCGAGGCCAGAACCACGTACAGCGTGACCACCGGGACGTCGGGCACTGTGAGGGCCACGGCCACGGCAACGGCGACGATCACGAGGCCGATGTTCACCACGAGGGCAACAGTCAGCGCTCCGAGTTCGTGACCTTCGACGCCTCGAGTCCGGCGAAGACCACAGTGCATGCACCGCTCCCCTTGCCGGAACCAGTTCTCGAACCAGGCGCGACGACTTCCACAGCGTGGACAACAGCGACGGAGAGCTCGAAAGACGAGCCGTGTCAGCGATCCAGAATCGATCACGCCTGACGGCGACACAGGGATCAGGCCAACAGTTCGTCGACGAATTCGGCGAAGACGCGTGCGTACATCATGGCGTCGTCGTCGGAATGCATCACCGAGATGAGCCACTGCTCGTCGAGACCGGGCGGCAACAACACACCGCGATTGATCCCGTGAATCCATTGCGCATAGGCAAGATCGAAGTCGGTCGCCTTGTAATCACGGTAATTCCGAACGGGCTCGGGCGACCACGTGATGCATCCCTTGGCACCGAATTGAACAGTGTGCGCCGGGAGTTCGGCCATGGCCACGATGCGCGCGCACTCGTCGGTGAGCAAGGTGTTGCGAGCCACTACTCGATCCGTCTCTTCGGGAGTGCACACGTCGGCGAGTACGGCTTTGGCCGCCGCCATACAGAGCGGATTGCCGTTGTAGGTACCGAGATGAACCACTCTGCCGAGGGTGATCTGGTCCATGTACTCCTGCTTGCCGCCGAATGCACCGAGAGGCAATCCGCCGCCGATCGACTTGGCGAGACTCACGAGATCGGGCAGCACGCCAAGAGCTCCGGTGGCTCCACTCCATCCGGCAGTGATTCCGGTCTTCACTTCGTCGAAGATCAACAGGGTGCCGTACTTCTCGGTGATGCGACGCACCTCTTCGAGATAGCCGGGCTGCGGCATGCAGATTCCGATGTTCTCCATCACCGGCTCGACGATGAAACAGGCCACGTCTCCAGTGCGCAGTACTCGTTCCAGTGCGTCGGCATCGTTGTAAGGAATGACGATCGTGTCGCCGAGCACCGCTTGAGTGATTCCGGCCGTCGACGGCACCGGGGTCGGGCGGTCGGCCGGACCTGCTTCGTCGAGGGAGGGTTTCATCGAGACCATGACCTCGTCGTGATGCCCGTGATAACCGCCTTCGACCTTCACGATCTTGTCTCGTCCAGTGACACCACGAGCCACACGAATCGCGTCCATCGTCGCTTCGGTGCCTGAGTTCGTGAAACGCCACATCGGCAGTCCGTAACGAGCAGCCAAGAGTTCGGCCACGTCGGCGTTCAGTTCACAAGGGGTCACGAACAGCGTGCCGTTGTCGAGTTGCGATTCGACCGCCTGCCGCACGCGTGGGTGGACGTGGCCAGCGAACAAGGCCCCGAAACCCATGTCGTAATCGACGTAGACGTTGCCGTCGACGTCGACCATGTTGGCGCCCGAGGCCGATCGGACAACGATGGGATGCGGCTGATAGGCCTGGAAGCTGGACGGCACCCCGAGAGGAAGCACTTTGCTCGCCCGCTCAGTGGCGACCTGAGAGCCTCGGGTCCGTTCGGAGTACCTGGCGAGTTCACGAGCGGTGATCGCCCGGGCCCGCTGCGCCAGATCGCGGGCACTCTTGGTGGTCGAATCCGTGGCTGACACGGTTATCACTCCTTCAGAGGTGACGTGAAGGCTAGCAAGGGTCGTGTGACGCCCCCGGGGAGTTCGAGCCCCAACGCAGAGACGCGACGAAACCGCGACTATCAGGTGCGTTTTGCAGGACTTTCTGGCAGACTCTGTCGATTCATGGTGGACGTAGCTCAGTCGGTTAGAGCGTCAGGTTGTGGCCCTGAAGGCCGGGGGTTCGATTCCCCTCGTTCACCCCAGAACGTTTCGAATCATCGGAACGATCGGAACGTCGCGTGGCGCCGGCCAGGTACTTGGGCCGGTTCATGCACGGCGCCTACACTGCGCTGTCGCGTTCGGCACCTCTAGCTCAACGGCAGAGCAGTGGACTCTTAATCCATTGGTTCAGGGTTCGAATCCCTGGGGGTGCACCAACCGTGTTCGTCGGCCCTCAACAGGCTGGCCCGCCGGAGAGGAGGAGTCGTGCACGCCACCGTCCTTCTCGCCCATCCTGATCCCGACTCGTTCGCCCATGCGCTCGCCAACCGTGCCGTCATCGGTCTACGAACTGCGGGATGGACGGTCGATCTGATCGATCTCGACGGGATCGACTATCCCGGTGCCGCGACGCCCGACGAATGGCGGGCCTACCCCACCGCCGAGCCGATTCTCGACGACGTCGTGCGACGACACGCCGATCTGATTCGACACACCGATGCACTCGTCTTCGTCTACCCCACGTGGTGGAGTTCCGTGCCCGCTGTGTTGAAGAGTTGGATGGAGCGAACTCTGGTCCCTGGTGTGGCCTTCACCCTCGAAGGCCCCAAGAATCGACTGGTCCCCCAGCTCACCAATCTGCGTTACGTCGTCGGAATCACCACCTACGGCTCCCCGTGGTGGTACGTGAAGCTGGTGAACGACGCCGGCCGTCGCACGATCAGCCGAACACTTGGACTCCTCGCCCGCGGACACGCCTCGCGGCGTTGGCTCGCCCTCTACTCGCTCGACTCTCGATCAACGCAAAGCCGGCAGAAATTCCTCGATCGGGTCGAACGCGACATGGCGGCGCTGCGATGAGTCGACGCGTTCTCCTCGTGTTCGCACATCCGTCGCGCGACTCACTGAACGGCGCCGTGCTCGAACATGCCATCACCGGACTCGACCGGGGCGGTCACGAGGTTCGGATACGCGACCTCTACGCCGAAAATTTCTCTCCTCGACTCACCTGCGCTGAAAAACGCGGTCACCTCGACGCCCCTGAGACCAAGCCACAACTTGCCGATGACTTCGCCGACCTTCGCTGGTGCGATGTGATCGTTCTCGTGCATCCGACGTGGTGGGGCGGGCAACCGGCCATTCTCAAAGGTTGGTTCGATCGAGTCTGGGCATCGGGCGTGGCGTGGACCCTTCCCGACGGCGCTTCCCACATCCGACCCGGTCTGACCAACGTGCGACGCATCGTGACCCTCGCGACCCACGGCTCGCCGTGGCGGGTGAACGCGGTACAGGGCGTCCCCGGACGACGTATCGCCAATCGCGCCATGCGCGCGGTGTGTCATCCGTTGTGCCGCACGTCGTGGGTGGCGTTGTACGCCGTCGACCGAGTAACCGACTCGCGGCGACGTCGTTTCCTGCGGCGCGTCGAACGCCGGATGACGCGCCTCTAACGTTCGACCAGAGCAGTCGCAATCTCAGCGGCCACCCGTGCGTTGTTCTCGGCGAGCGCGAGATTGGCCGGAATACTCCGTCCTGCCGTCGCCTCAGCGATACGCCCGAGGACGAACGGAGTCACCGCCGCCCCCACCACTCCTGACCGTTCGCAGTCGGACAGCGCATCGGCCACCACCGCGTCGAGCACACTCTGATCGAGCTGGTCACCGTCGGGAATCGGAGCCGCCACCAGAACGCCGGTTCGCTCCCGTGAACGATTCGAGAAGACCGCGACCACATCGGCCGCCGATTCGACTCGATGAGGAACGGGAAGTCCTGACGAGCGGGTGTAGAACGCAGGAAACCAGTCGTGCTGCCATCCGAGAACGGGCACCCCGTACGTCTCGAGATACTCGAGTGTGCGCGCCAGATCGAGAAAGGCCTTGGCCCCGGCACACACCGTGATCACCGGATGCGAGGCCAGTGCATCGAGATCGGCCGATACGTCACCGGTGAGCTCGGAACCGCGGTGTACGCCACCGATTCCTCCGGTCGCGAAGACGTCGACGCCACCCGCCGCGGCGATGGCAACCGATGCCGACACCGTGGTCGCTCCCACGTCCCATCGCTGAGCGACGGCAACAGCGAGATCACGCTCGGCCATCTTGCGGGCTGGGCCGAGAATTCGTTGATGCTCGTCGTCGCGCAACCCGAGTCGGATCACTCCGTCGAGCACGGCCGTGATGGCCGGAACGACCCCCGCATCCCGGAGCACCCGCGTACAACGATCGAGGGCTTCGGCGTTGTACGGCGAGGGAAGACCGAGATGGGAAAAGATCGTCGATTCGAGTGCGACCACCGGACGGCCGGACGCGATGGCTTCGAACACTTCAGTCGACACGACAGGAGTCAGCACCGTCAGAGTCTTCCATGTCGCACGAATCGGGAGACCACTTCCACGTGGTGCGTGTGCGGAAATGGATCGAGAATCTCGGCCGAATCGAACTCGTATCCGGCTTCGGTCAAGAGTCGTGCGTCGCGACCAAGAGATGCCGGATCACACGACACCAGCACCAGAACGGGTGTCTCGGTGGCGGCAATGACGCCGACCGCCTTCGCGCGCAGACCGTCTCGGGCGGGATCGGCCACCACCGCCGCTGCTCTTTCGGGCGTCCAATCTTCGACCCGCGAATCGACCACGCGAGCCGGCCGATCAGCCAGATTCACCCGCGCATCGGCACAGGCCAGCGGATTGCCTTCGATCAACATCACTTCTCGGTCGACCGGCGGCACCAGCGCCGAGAACAGACCGACACCTCCGTACATGTCGACGAACGGTCCGCTCGGCCACGTATCAGCCGACCCCAGTGCCGCGGTGACTGCGCCCACGATGACCTCGGCTGCCTCGGGAGAGGATTGGAAGAACGACCCCATCGACACTTGGAACTGCCGACCCAGAACCTTCTCGTGGACGAATCCGGTCGCACCCGACACATCGACACGTTCGGCGCTCTCGACCGATCGATCCGACGGCTCCCACCACATTCCCCGCTCACTCGTGGCCGCTGCGACCCGGGCAGTGACTTCGTCGACCCCGAGGGGGATCGTCAGACCCGCCACGAGTTCGGAGAGTTCGGGACGAACCACGAGGCAGCGATCGATTCGCACCACGTCATGACTTCGACGGCGGCGTAGACCTGCTCGCCCATCCACCGAACGGGCCACCCTCATCGTGGTTCGGGCGCCGACGAGTGACGAGAACCAGTTGGTGCGGAGGTCGGGAGCGACGATGCGACCGAGACGCTCGAGCGACTCACGCACGATCCCGACCTTGATCTCCTTTTGAAGTTCGAGAGATGCGTGCTGAAGATCGCATCCTCCGCAACCGTCCCCCACATGGACACACGGTGGATCCACCCGTTGCGGATTCGGCTCGAGGATCTCGGAGACCACGGCACGCGCGTAGTCACGTGATTGCTTCACGACGCGGATCCGAACGAGTTCGCCCGGCAACGCTCCTTCGACGAAGACCACTCGTCCGTCGCTCAGCCGACCGAGGCCGTCCCCCTCGGCGACGACCTTGTCGACACGGACGGGTGCGTCGTGAGTGGAGTCGGGAGAGGGCGACATGTCGAGCGAAGGCTAGACGTCGAGTGATGTAGCGTCGGGGCGTGGCCCTTCCGATTCAGATCGTGCCGTCCGTTCTCCCGTGCGATTTCGCACGACTTGGCGCCGAGATCGAAGCCCTCGACGCCGCCGGAGTCGACGCGTTCCAGTGGGACGTGATGGACGGCCAATTCGTTCCCAACCTGACCTTTGGACCAGATGTCATCGCCGCCGCCCGACGACACACCGCCAAACCCTTCGAGGCCCACCTCATGGTCCTCACACCCGATGTGATGGCTGCCCGCTACGTGGAAGCCGGGTGCAGTCGCCTCATCGTCCATGCCGAGGCATGCCCGCATCTTCATCGAACTCTCGGCAACATCGCGTCGCTCGGCGCCACTCCGGCGGTGGCGCTCAATCCGCACACACCCGTGTCGGTGGTCGATCATGTCCTCGATCTAGTCGACTTGGTGCTCGTCATGACGGTCAATCCTGGTTTCGGCGGCCAGTCGTACATCGCGTCGATGGAACACAAAGTGAGTGAACTCCGAGATCTCATCGGCCGTCGCGGTTTGTCAACGCAAGTCAACATCGAAGTCGACGGGGGAATCGGGCCCACCACGATCGCCGGCGCGGCCGCCGCTGGCGCCAACGTTCTCATCGCCGGCACGGCTTTGTTTCGCGACCCCGAGGGGCTCGAACATGCGGTCAGTGATCTGCGCGCTCGGGCCGAGACCGCTCGTCTCGCCGACTGATCGTTTCGCCATACCACGACGCACGCAGTCGCCGTCCGAGACCTCGAACCGCGCCGACCCAGATCGCCATCGCGATCAATCCCCCGAACACCCAGAGCGCCGGCAACGTGACGGCCCGCAACAGGCCACTTCGATCGGCAGACAGAGGCGCCAACACACCGCTTTCGACACTCGTACCATTCATCGTGACCGTACGCACACCGTCCTCCACTTCGGGGCAGTTCAAGGGTCGGTCGTCGATACCGATCACTTGGTTGCCTCCGAAGAGAGGTTCGGGATCTCGCACCTTGGAGACCAGACGCCCGGTGTCGTCGTCCACACCCACGCCCACGATGTACTGCTCGGCCACGTCGAGGAAGCGAATGTCGTCGCCGTAATCGACGTCGACCAGTCCGTTCACCGAATAGCCCTCGAGGGACCCACCCCGGAGTTGACGTACTTCGAATCGCCCCGTACGCCGATCGGTAGCCGCCAACGCGCCGACGAATGTGGCCTTCACGGGTGTGGGCAGGTCGCATCCGGCCGGAATCGTGGTATTCGGAGCCGACACCGGCGGAGCTGTAGTGGCCGACAACGGTCGACCAGCACTGAGAGTCGTCAAGACGACGAGCACCAGAACCCGTCGAACGAACATGTACCCACGCTAGTGAGAGTCACCCGTTACCGGGTGTCAGCCGAGAATCAGCGACCCTTGAAGTTCGGTGTCCGCTTCTCGACGAAGGCACTGATCGCCTCGGCGGTGTCCTTGGTGCTGAAGTTGACCGTCTGAGCCACACCTTCATCGTCGAGGGCCTCTTCGAGGGTGACCTGCATGGCGTTGTTGAGCAGTCTCTTCGATTGAGCCAATGCGATCGGCGGAAGACCGAGGAGGCGCTCGACCCAACCGTCGACGAAGGTATCGAGTTCGGCATCGGGCACCACCCGATTCACGAGGCCGATGCGATCCGCTTCCCCCGCATCGATGATGTCGGCGAAGAATGCCAATTCTTTGGCCCGATGCAAACCGATGCGCCGCGGCAGAATCCATGATCCACCACCGTCGAGCGACATACCGCGCTTCGAAAAGATCTCCGAGAAGCGAGCGTTGTCGGATGCCACGACCAGGTCGCATCCGAGGGCGATGTTGCATCCCACGCCCACTGCCACACCTCGCACCTTGGCAATGGTCGGCTGAGGAAGACGAGCCAACGCCATGATCACCGAGGTGATTTCGCGCATCGAGTAATACGAATGCGAATGGCTTCGGCCGGAACCGTCGCCCATGTCGACCAGATCGGCGCCACTACAGAACTCACCCCCGGCACCGGTGAACACCACCACTCGGTCGTCGGATCTGAAGTGGATGTCGGTCAACACATCGAGAAGTTCGATCCACATGGTGCCGTTGGCTGCGTTCTTGCGCTTCGGACGGTTGAAGGTGACCGTGACCACCCCGCCCGATCGCTCGACAACGATGGTCTTGTAGTTCTTGTCGGCCGAATTCGAGTTGTTGCTCACGAAGACGACGATAATGAGGCCGTGGGATTCGACCCGTATCGGAAGTTCCGAGCTCGACCGGCTGACTACGTGTTCGTCGCGGCTGCGATCGTGGCCGCCATCGCCCTCGTGGCCTGGGCGTTCCTTGGGTGAGAAGCGGGCCCGTAAGCCCGGAATCTGGGACGGCTTGTATGGACCAGTCGAGGTTCGGCGCGTCCAGCCCTACCAGGCCGCCAAGCAATACGTCTGCCCTGGATGTCACCGTGACATTCCACCCGGCCTCGGCCACGTAGTAGCGGTCCCGCGTGATGCCCCGGATCTGCGACGCCATTGGCATCACGCGTGTTGGCGTCGTCGCACCGATCGCTGACGATCAAAAGGCCCCTTCGATGACGTCGAGGCGAGCTCCGATCACCTGAGCCACGTCGAAACGAACTTCAGGGAAGCGGACGTCGTGTTCGCGCATCCACTCGATGGCCAATCGGCGTATCCGACGTTGCTTGCTCTCCGTGACCGCATAGGCGGGCACCCCGAAGGCGTCGGTCGAACGAGTCTTCACTTCGCAGATCACCAAGAGTCCATCGCGCGCCGCAACGACATCGATCTCCCCCACCCGGGCCCGACGCCAATTGCGATCGAGCACTCGATAGCCCTGTGCTTCGTACCAGCGGGCAACCCGCTCCTCACCCCATGCGCCGAGTCGAACCCGATGCTCGGCCGAATTCAGTCGAGGTCGGTCAGTTCGTCGCGGGGCAACTCTTCGACGTTGACGTCCTTGAAACTCAGCACCTTGACCTTCGGAACGAAACGGCTCTTGCGGTACATGTCCCAGACCCATGCGTCGACCATCTCCACCTGAATCACCGGACGGGTGGGATCACCGATCACCGAGACGTTCACGTCATTGGCGAGATAGAAGCGGCGTTCGGTCTCGACGGCGTACCGGAACATGCCGGAAACGTCTTGATACTCCTGTGCCAACTGGAGCTCGCGTTCGGCCTCGAACTCTTCGAGGTCGTCAGTGCCCAATGTGTGAGGCTCCGTCGCCGACAGGAATCAGAAGTCGCGCTTTTCGCGAATCTTGGCAGCTTTGCCGGTGCGGTCGCGGAGGTAATACAACTTGGCGCGACGCACATCGCCCTTCTTGACCACTTCGATCTTGGCGATGCTTGGGCTGTGCAGCGGGAAGGTGCGCTCGACGCCCACGCCGTAGCTGAGCTTGCGAACGGTGTAGGTCTCTTGCACACCAGAACCGGAGCGAGCGATCACGTTGCCCTGGAAAATCTGGACACGCTCCTTGCCGCTCTCGACCACGCGGACATGGACCTTCAACTCGTCACCGGGCCCGAACTGGGGGATGTCGGTGCGAAGATTCTGCTGGTCAACGATGTCGGTGGTCTTCATGAGTTCGTCCTGCCGTGAGGCCGGTCCCGTCGGACCGGCGAAGGGTCAAGGATACGGGACGGCAGGGAACTCTTCCAACAGGCGTTGCTCCTGGTCGGAGAGGCCGCCTCGAGCCTCGATCAGGTCGGGTCTGACCCGCAGTGTGCGATGCACAGCCTGAGCCAGTCGCCATCGCTCGATCCGGCCGTGATCTCCCGACAACAAGACGTCGGGGACCGTCCAGCCTCGAAAATCGGCTGGTCGGGTGTACTGGGGCTCTTCGAGGAGTCCGCTGGCGCCGAAACTTTCGGTGACTGGGCTGGCTGAATTGCCCATGGCCCCCGGAAGCAGACGCGCCACGGCCTCGATCACGAGGCAGGCCGCTACTTCGCCACCCGACAAAACGACGTCACCCACACTCACTTCCCCGTCGACGAGGTGCTCGACCACCCGGTGATCGACTCCCTCGTAGCGCCCGCACAAAAGACTGAAGCCGTCGCCGGCCGCCAACTCGTCGGCCAGCGCCTGGTCGAATCGCCTCCCACCCGGACTGAGCAAAAGGAGCGGTCGTGGCGGACGTACGGCCTCGACGGCGTCGAACAGAGGCTCGGCGCGCATGACCATTCCCGCTCCCCCGCCGTATGGGGCATCGTCGACCGTTCGATGCACGTCAGAGGTCCACTCGCGCGGATCATGAAGGCGCAGATCGAGCAAGCCCGATGTCCGGGACTTTCCGAGCAGGCTCTCGGACGTGAATGCGTCGATCAGTCCGGGAAAGATCGTGAACACGTCGATCCGCATCACTCACCCTCCTCGTCGGCCGAGTAGAGCTCGAACAGGCCGGCCGGCGGATCCACCACCACGATCACGTCTCCGTCCGACTTGTCGACTCGTTCGACGAAACGAGCCGGAACGAGAGCTCCACCGTCGAGTTCGAGCAGGTCGTCAGCCGGGTTGGCCACCACGGCGACGCAGCGTCCGCGTTCGATTCCCTCGACATCGCGGACCCGGGCTCCGATGACCTCGTGGATCCACACCGCTGTCGGGTCATCGATCGGTTCGGCCCAGATCGTGTGGTTCACGAGGGCTTCGGCCGCGCTTCGGTCGTCCACACCCTCGAGTTCCACGACCCAGCGTCCCGAGTGTTCGCGCGACGTCCTCACCTCGAACCAGCGGCCCGACCACAAACGAGCACCCGGAGCGACTCTTTCGGCGCGATCGGTCGACAACAGGATCGTGACCTGCCCGCGAACTCCGTGAGGGCGACCGAAGCGACCGACTTCCAGAAGTTCGGGCGGTCGAGACTCGGTCATGGCCGAGTCGGGTCAGTCGACGAAGTCGACGTCGACCTCGTGACCGTCCTTGGCGGCCGCGGCGCGCACCAGGACGCGGATGCTTTGTGCAGTACGTCCACGACGGCCGATCACACGACCGAGATCTCCGGGGCCGACCTTCACTTCGAGCTTGATTCTCTGCCGACCTTCGACTTCGTCGACCTGTACGGCATCGGGATCGTCGACGATGGAACGAACGACGTGCGTGAGGACGGCAACTGCGGTGGGTGCGGTGAGCTGATTCGGATCGGTCATGACGAGACGACGACCGTCACTTGCCGCGGTTCTCGGTGTACTGCGCCCACGCGCCCGAGATCTCGAGGAGTTTGCGCACACGCTCGGTCGGCTGTGCGCCCTTCATCAACCAGGCCACAGCCTTGTCGTTGTCGATGTTCACACCCGATGGCTCGAGGCGCGGGTTGTACTGGCCGATGATCTCAAGGAAGCGGCCGTCGCGCGGCGTGCGGCTGTCGCTCGCGATCACGCGGTAGTGAGGCTGCTTCGTCTTTCCGATTCGAGTGAGGCGCAACTTGACGGCCATGCAGAGGGCTCCTTAGGCGACGGGAGGGCCCGTCATTCACGAAGGAGAGAGGCTAGCGGTGGGCTCGTGCACCACCAACGCTGGCCCTGCGCTCGAGATCGATCTCAGCGAGAGGGTGGAAACGAAAAGCCACCCGGGTCGGCACCAGGCATCTGGCCCGGAAGCCCGGGCACGCCGCTTCCGAGGCCGGCCCCAAGACCTGACAACGCCCCCAGACCGCCCTTTTTGCCCTTCTTACCCTTGCCACCGGCTCCGCCCATGCGCTTCATCATCTTTTGCATCTCGCCGAACTGCTTGACGAGGCGATTGACCTCCGCAATCGAGCGGCCGCTTCCCGACGCAATCCGCTGACGACGGCTTCCGTTGATGATCTCGGGACGGCGACGCTCGTCACGCGTCATGGACCGGATGATGGCTTCGATGGGCTTCAGGTCGTCGTCACCCACCTTGGCGTTCTTCAACTCCTTCGGCATTCCCGGCATCATTCCGAGAATTCCCCCGAGGGGTCCCATCTTTTTCAACGACTGAAGTTGCTCGAGGAAGTCGTCGAGCGTGAATTCGCCCTCGAGGAGTCGGGCCGCCGCCTCTTCGGCCTGGTCCTTCTCGAACGCTTTCTCCGCCTGCTCGATGAGAGTCAGCACGTCGCCCATTCCGAGAATGCGACTCGCCATGCGATCGGGGTGGAACTGTTCGAACGCATCGAGCTTCTCGCCGGTGCTGGCGAAGGCGATCGGGCGCCCGATCACTTCTTTGACCGACAGTGCCGCGCCGCCACGGGCGTCACCGTCGAGCTTCGACAGAATCACGCCGTCGATCTCGAGAGTCTCATGGAAGGCCTCGGCCACGTTGACCGCGTCCTGACCGGTCATGGCATCGATCACCAAGAACGTGTAGTCGGGACTCAACTCGTCGGAGATCTGACGGATCTGCTCCATCATTTCGGGATCGATGGCGAGGCGTCCGGCCGTGTCGACGATGAGCACGTCACGACCCAGTCGCCGTGCCTCGGCGAGTCCGCGGGCCGCAGTAGAGACCGGATCACTCGGCTCGCTGAAGACCGGAACACCGATCTGACCACCGAGAGTTCGCAACTGCTCGACCGCGGCCGGACGTTGAAGGTCGGCACCGACGAGCAGCGGGTGCCGTCCTTGTGCGACGAACCATTTGGCGAGCTTGGCCGAGTTGGTGGTCTTACCCGAACCTTGAAGGCCGGCCATCAACACCACGGTGGGTGGTTTGCTCGCGTAGGCGATCTTGAGCGTCTCGCCACCGAGAATCGCTGTGAGTTCGGCATTGACGATCTTGACGATCTGCTGGCTCGGATCGAGAGCCTTCGACAATTCGATACCGACTGCACCGTCGCGAATGCGGTCGACAACCGAACGCACGACCGACACGTTGACGTCGGCTTCGAGCAGAGCGGTACGAATTTCCTTCAGGACCTCGTCGACATCTGCTTGCGTGAGAAGTCCCTTGCCGCGGATCTTCTTGAAGATCCCCTCGAAACGGCCGGACAGATTGTCGAACATGAGGTCGAGGTTAGCGACGGTCTGCCGGGGGTGAACCGTCGGCGAGTATCACCCCTAGCCGACGGTGACAGCAGTGACCACGTCGTTCTCGACGGTGAGGTTCACTCGATTCCAGAGGTAATCCATGGTCAGCGAGAACTGCTCTCCGTCGCGTGCGGCCACGCGAACCTCCCAACCTCGAGCGACGGCAACTTCGAAAGCTTCGTCTACGTTCAGGCCGATCAGATCGGTGGTTTCGCCATCAGAGATCGCAATGGCATCGACTCCGCCACCGCTTCCCGACGAACCACCGCCAGGGAACGGCGCTGGTTCGATCGGCATCGGTTCGGGCTCGACGGGCAACGGAGGCTCGACGATGTCGAGATACTCGCTCGGGATCGCCGGCACCGTGTAGCGACCGCGATAGCCCCACTCGTCCTCGGCAGCCACGAAGGTGTACCCGGGCACGAGATACACGTCCCCATCGACACTCCAGTAAGTGATGTACTCCTCCTCGACATCGACGAGTCGTACGACAATCGTCTCGGGGATCACCTCAGGGATCGTCTCATCGGGGACGATCGTGTCGTCGGTGATCACAGTCTCGTCAGTGATCACAGTCTCGTCAGTGATCACAGTGTCATCGATGATCACTGTGTCGTCGGTGATCACCGTCTCATCGGGAGCAAGCTCAGGAGACACCGGATCGACGAGTACGGGAGAGCCGTCGACAGCTGGTTCGATCGCGACCCGACCCATCATCGATCGATAGTCGTCGCGAAGGCGATCGAGACCGACCGCCGTACCGACCCGCGGGTACGTAGCCAGTCGTTCCGGACGACCGAGATAGCCGCCGGCGTACGTCAGACGTCCGTTCTCGCCGAACGAAGCGGTGAGTGTCATCGACGACCGCACTCCTCCGATCGACACGTAGCCCCATGCACCGGCCGACCAGTCGTCTCCGTACGACTCGATCGTCAATTGATCGGCACCGAATCCGAGTCGTGTGACGAGATCTCGGAATTTCGTTTCGGCCTCGGCGGCCGACGGAACGCCGACGGGTGGGGTCGGCTCGATCCATTCGTCGGGACACATCACGTCGTCTTCGACGAGTACGCCGTCTGGGTCGATCGGTGACACGCACGGCTCGACACGGCTCGTCGACGTGGCCTCCCAACCTTCGGAGTACCACCACGTCAGCATTCCGTCGTCGGACACAGTGATCGTGGGGCCCGACCCGTCGTCGGGCCCGACTGACCATGTGGTCCATTCGTAGTCGGTGCCGGGGTCGGTCGTGGTGCGGGTGAACGAGCCGTCCACACCGAGAACCTCGAGCAGGGTCGCCAACTGCTCAGCCGATGGTTCGACACCGCCACTGAGCACGTACACCGGTGCCTCGGAGTCGAGGGCGGGCAGCGAACCGTCGACCACGAACTCCCACTCCGTGGGCACGTACATCGACATGCGGTCGGGGGCGACCATGTCGGCGCTCACTCCCGCTTCGGCCGAAGCAGCACCGGCCCCGATCCGAAGAACCGGCAGGGCCGACGGATTGTCGGGATCGTCTCCGCACGCGGCTATGACAGCCAGCGCGGCGAGAACGGGAAGTGAACGACGCACCATGTGCGACAAGGTAGGGGTTCGACGACGGCGAGTCATGTCACTTGGACGTCGCGGGACGAACGTCGGTTCCCGCGGGTTACGACGAAAAGAGCGCCCCCACGAACTCATCGGGGTCGAATGGAACGAGATCGCCGATCGTCTCACCGAGCCCGACCAACTTCACGGGAATGCCGAACTCGGTCTCGATGGCGAACACGATGCCACCCTTGGCCGAACCGTCGAGCTTCGTGAGCACCACACCTGTCACTCCGGCTGCTTCGGTGAATTCACGCGCCTGTGACAGACCGTTCTGTCCGGTCGTCGCATCGATCACCAACAGCACTTCACTCACATGACCCGGATCGCGATCGGCGACTCGACGCACCTTGCGTAGTTCGTCCATGAGATTGGACTTGTTCTGAAGCCGTCCGGCCGTGTCACCGAGAACCAGATCGGCGCCACGGGATTTCGCGCGCTGCACCCCGTCGAACACCACCGAACTCGGATCGCCACCTTCGGCCCCCCGCACCAATTCGGCACCAGATCGTTCCGCCCAGGTGCCGAGCTGTTCGGCCGCCGCGGCCCGAAAGGTGTCTCCGGCGGCCAACACCACCGACAGCCCGGCTGCCGTCTGTTGGGCCGACACCTTCCCGATCGTCGTCGTCTTACCGACACCGTTGACACCTACGAACAACCACACGTCCACTTGATCGTCTGCGGCGGTGCGATGCAGGCCTCGATCGGCTCCGGCCAAACGCCCGACCATCTCGCCTCGCAAAGCGTCGAGAAGTTCGTCGGGGGTCGAGATCTCCTTGTTCGACACCCGCTCGCGCAACCCGTCGAGCAGGCTCGTGGTGACTCCGAGTCCCACGTCGGCTCGAAGGAGCGCTTCCTCCAGGTCGTCCCACGTGTCGTCGGTGATTCCCGAGCGAGCGCGCACACCGCCGAAGGCTCCGGCCAGTACGGCGGCGGCCTTTCCCATCCGAGACCGGAACGAGGGGGCCTCGTCGACTGACTCGATTTCTGGTTCAGGCTCCTGCTCGGGCTCGTCGTGTACTTCGGGCCGAGGCGCGAGTTCCGGCTCGGGCTCCGGTGCGGGCTCTCTCTCGATCGGCCGGCTGACAACCGGCGGCACCCCCGGCGATCCTCCTCGGCCGCGGCGATTCAACAACACCACGCCGATGCCGAACACCAGCACGACCGCGATCAGTATCAGCAGGATGTCTTGGGTATCGACAGCGATCATGAGCCAGCTTCGAGTCGCTCCGAAACGACTTTCGAGGAGCCTCCGGGTTGCATGCTCACACCAAGGAGACAGTCACCGGCTTCCATGGTGCGCTTCTGGTGGCTCACGATGATCAGCTGCGCATCCTGACGAAACTCTTTCACGAGACCGAGGAAACGATGCAGGTTCACGTCGTCGAGGGCTGCTTCGACCTCGTCCATCACGTAGAACGGCGACGGACGACTGCGGAATACGGCGAACAGGAACGCCATGGCGGTGAGAGTGCGCTCACCACCGGACAGAAGGCTCAATTTCTTCACGTTCTTGCCGCCCGGCTTGGCCTCGACCTCGATACCGGTGTTCAACAGATCGTCGGGGGCAGTGAGAATCAAGCGTCCACCACCACCCGGGAACAACATCCCGAACAACGTCGTGAAATTCTCACTCACGTCGGCGAAGGCTGCGGCGAATACTTGCTGGATCTCCTGATCGATCGCCGAGATCACACGCATCAGTTCGCGTCGGGTGTTCCGAACGTCGTCGAGCTGCGCCTCGAGGAACGTGTGGCGCTCCTGCAGTTCGGTGAATTCTTGCAAGGCCAAAGGATTGATCGGACCCATGAGTCGTAGTTCTCGTTCGAGATCGCGAACACGCGCCGGCGCCGACAACCCTTCGGGAAGTTCGGGAAGTTCGGCGGCCTCGGCAACCGAGGGCTCGACGTCGAGATCGCGCCGAAGGGTCTCGACCGTGGCCTCGAGTCGCATCCGGACCTCGGTCTCGTCGATCTCGGTACGCCGCGAGGTCTCGCGCACCTGTTCGAGTTCGCGCTCGGCAGCCAGTCGGTCGCGACGCATCTGGTCGAGACGAGTTGCCAGTTCGCGTACCTCGTCACTTTGACGTCGACGGCGTTCGTGAAGGTCGGCCAACCATGTTTCGATGGTGTGCCGATGCGTGTCGACCATCGCCGCCAACGACTCCGTCACGGCGATCACCTTCTCGATTCGCTCACGCCGTCCGGCGACTTCGGCGCGAGCCGTCGCATCGGCAGCCAGGCGTCGTTCGGTCTCGGCAAGCCGCGATTCAAGGAATTGCTTACGTTCCAGCAGTCCGGCCGAACGCACCGCCAGATCTCGACGTCGACCGGCGAGTAGCGCGGCTTTGGCTTCGAGCGAGGCTCGAGCCTCACCTCTCACCCGGGCCGCTTCGACCTCGGCCACTTCGTCTTGTTCGAGAGACGGAAGGAGGCGATCGAGCTCGGCGACTCGTTGGCGCTGTTCGGAAAGTCGCTCGTCGAGCTCGTGACGAGCGACGTCGAGTCCCTCGGCCTCGGCCGAGATCTCTCGGCGCTCACCTTGAACCCGCGCCAAAGCTTCGGTGGCCGCCGTGAAGGTGGAGTCGTTGGCGTCGAGCCGCTTCTGTACGTCGGCCTCGATCTGACGAGCGCGATCGAGAGTCGACTTGGCCGCCACCAATTCGGATTCACAACGTTCCAATTCGCTGGAGGCCGAAGCAACCTTGTCGATCGCCTCGTCGAGTGCTGATGCGGTGGCTCCACCACCGGCCACTCCGATCCGCCAACCACCGACTGCGAAACGATCACCGGCCGCCGTGACCGCCACCAACGACGGATCGGAGATCACGGCATCCACGGCGCCCTGCCAGTCGTCGACTCGCACGGCGCGGGCCAACAACGAGTCGAGTAGGGCCGAGACATCGGTCCGATCGGCACTCACGTGAGACCGCACAGCATCGGATCCCGACACGGCAGCCGGAGCGGCGAGCAGCGATCCGAGCGCGATCACGGCTCCGGACGTGCCCGTCTCGCGGAGATGTGACAGCGCGCGCCGGGCCGCCGTCGCGTCGTTCACCACGACCGCAGTGAGAGCTTCTCCGAGCGCCGCTTCCACGGCATCTTCCCAACCCACGTCGATTCGCACCAGATCGAGAAGCGTCCCCACCACACCGGAGACATCTCGCAACTTCTCGGCTCCGGCTCGGGCACGAGCACTGTCGAGAGCGAGTTGGAGTGCTTCCACTCTCGCCTGCCAACGCGCCAATGCCGAAGCTGCGTCGGCCCGACCAGCTACGGCCGCTTCGTGGGCGGCTTCGGCTGCCATCCGAGCACTTTCGGCTTCGGCGACCTCGGATACGAGCGGCTCCTCGGCTTCTTGAGCGCGTGTGAGTTCGTTTCGAAGATTCTCGACTTCGGTTTCGAGCCTCGCGTCGCGCTCACCAAGTGCATCACGACGGGTCACCACGCGCCGGTGTTCGACTTCGGTGGACTCGAGCGCGGCACGCAAGGTGCGCAATTCGCCGCGAACTTCAGCCGCCGCGGTGGCCGCCGATGCCGATGAGGTGATGCCATCGAACAACGTGGCGGCCTCGGTGCGCTCTCCTTCGAAGGCCGCCTCGTCGTTGGCCAAGACGAGGCCCTCGGGCTCGAGTCGTGCGATACCCGCTTCGACGTCGTCGAGTTCGGAGCGCAGAGCGGCCGCATCGGCCTCAAGCGTGGCAATGAGGCCCGAGTCCATGAGTTGACCTCGGTCTCGCTCGTAGGAGCGTCGACGTTCGGTGACGAGCATCGAAATACCGCGCGCCCGCTCACGAAGCTGCTCGACTCTGACCAATTCATCACTCAGGCCACTGTCGCCCCGCGCCGTCAATTCGGCTTCGGCGGCCATGACGTTCGTGTCGAGCTCAGCCAGGGACTGACGCAATTCCGATTCCCGCTTGGCGGCTGTCGTCCGTTCGAGCGCCAAAGTTTCGAGACGCTTCCGGTGACCGGCGATTTCTCGGCCAGCCAAGAAGATCTGCAGAGCCGACAACTCGGCGACGAGGTCGCCGTGTCGGCGTGCTGCGTCGGCCTGGCGTTCGAGCGGCCGCAACTGGCGCCGAACCTCGCGAAGCAGATCCTGGACTCGCAGCAAGCTCGCCTCGGTGGCCTCGAGACGACGCTCGGATTTCTCCTTGCGCTTGCGGAACTTGAGGACGCCGGCGGCTTCTTCGATGATGGATCGACGGTCCTCGGGTCGAGCGTTGAGGACGGCGTCGATCTGGCCCTGACTCACGATCACGTGCTGTTGGCGACCGACTCCGGCATCCGACAACAATTCCTGGACGTCGAGAAGTCGACAGGGCACGCCGTTGATGGCGTACTCGCTCTCACCCGTTCGAAAAAGAGTGCGGCTGACGCTGACTTCGTTGAACTCGAGCGGTAACAGACCTCTCGAGTTGTCGAGGGTCAAGGTGACCTCGGCCCGTCCGAGAGCCGGGCGCTTGGCGGTACCGGCGAAGATGACGTCGTCCATCTTCTGGCTGCGGACCGCACTCGGGGCCTGAGCGCCGAGAACCCACGCTATGGCGTCGACCACGTTGGATTTGCCCGAGCCATTCGGACCGACCACCACGGTCACTCCGGGTTCGAGGTCCATGACGGTGGTGTCGGCAAAGGACTTGAAGCCCTTCAGGGTGAGCGTTTTCAGGAACACGGCGACCCGACCCTAGTTCACCGACCTCTCCGACGAGGGCCGAAACCGCTGGCGCGGGTCACCGTTGGCACACCGCACACCAGTGACTGGTCCGGCCTCCGATCGATGCCGATTTGATGCGCCCCCGATCACACGTGACACACGACTGCCCAGTTCGTCCATACACACGGTGGCGTTCCTGGAACGAGCCGGCCCGACCCTGAGGATCGACGTATTGAGCGTCACGGAGAGTGGATCCCCCGGCTGAAACGGCTTCGTTCAACACGTCGACCACTGCTCTCACGAGGCGACGAGTCTGCTCTCGATTCACCCGATTCGCCGGTCGTAACGGGTTCAAGCGTGCGCGATGGAGAATCTCGTCGCCGTAGATGTTTCCGATACCAGCGATCACGCTCTGGTCGAGCAATACCGCTTTCAGGGCGCGTCGAGTTCGCGCCAGCGACCGTCGCAGCACCGTCTCGTCGAAGGTGTCGACGAGTGGATCGGGGCCGAGCCGGGCGAGTTCGGGAACCACCGATTCGACGTCGTCCGGGCCGAACACGACCACTTCTCCGAACGTGCGCGGATCTACGAAACGAACTTCGACCTGATTGGCGAAGTTCAACACCACGTGGGTGTGGGCCGGACGAGGTGTTGTCGCGTCATGCACCAGCAGCTGTCCGCTCATTCGCAGGTGCACCATGAGCGTCTCGGTTGAGTCGAGTGCGAACAACAGGTACTTCCCACGTCGATCGACCGACACCACCGTCGACCCGACGAGACCCGCAATCAGACGATCGGCCCCGACTCGCCGATAGGCGCGCTCGCGCCCGAGTTCGACGCCGTCGATTCTTCGCTGCACCACGTGCTCGACGAGGCCTCGTCGAACCGTCTCGACTTCGGGCAGTTCAGGCACTGGTCACGTCGACGCCGCGCCCCACCAACACGTCGAGAGCCTGCTCGGAGGCGCGTTGGATGGCGATCTTCTTCGAGTGGCCGATTCCGCGACCGAGAGTCTCGCCCTCCACCACGACGGAGGCGTCGAACGAGGGTTCGTGAGCGCGACCCGACGACGTCGTCTGGACCACCGGCGGCCGACCGAACTCTCGAACACACACTCTGATGAGACGACTCCGCGCGTCGACTCGATCGAGACGACGCCAGGCCTCCTTGGCCCGTGAAGCCACCAATTGGCGAACGAATCGCCGGGTTCGAGCGACTCCCGCATCGAGATACAGGGCGCCGATGATCGCTTCGAGAGTGTCGGCCAGGATCGACGTCTTGTCGAACCCCTTCGCTTCACGCTCACCGGCTCCGAGTCGAACGAACCGACCGAGACCGATCTCACGCGCCATGTCGGCCAACGCCTCGGCGCTCACCAGGGACTTGCGTAGATCGGTCAACTGACCCTCGGTCGCCGACGGATGACGGCGAATCACCAGATCGGCCACGATCCAGCCGAGTACGGCATCACCCAGAAATTCGAGACGCTCGTTCGACGGTGCGCCGCCGTTCTCGGCACACCACGAACGATGCGCCATGGCCAAATCGAGAAGATCGGGCTTCTTGAACGTGTGCCCCGACAGTGCCGACATCCACTCGTGGACGTCGCGAGGAGACGAGAGCTCGTTCAGCCCCCACCACCTCGTGCTCGAACTTGCTCGTACACGAAATCGACCGCATCGCGCACCGTCTTCAGGTCGGCCAGGTCTTCGTCTTCGATGCGGAATCCGACCGTACGTTCGCTCAACTCTTCTTCGAGCGCCTCGACCAGTTCGACGAGAGCCAATGAGTCGGCTCCGAGATCGTCCTTGAAACTCTGGCCCTCCGAGATGTTCTCGGGGTCGATTTCGAGAATGTCGACGAGCTGATCTCGAACGATCGCGAAGATCTCGTCACGGCCGATCGGACCAGGAACGACATGGGTTTCAGCGGGCACAGCCCCTCCTTCGTGACAACCGTTGGATCGAGCCTAGTTGGAGGTGGTGGCGATGGCCGCGCGAATCCGGCCGACGATGTCGCGCTCGACCATGTCGGCCGCCACCTTGATGCCGTTCACGATGGCTCGGGCCGAGGACGAACCATGAGAGATGATGCAGACTCCGTCGACGCCGAGCAGAATCGCTCCGCCGGTCGTGTCGGGATCGACTGATTCGTAGAGCGGAAGAAGAGCCGGCAACAGAACATCAGCGTGCTCTTTGTATTCGGGTTTCGACGAAAAAGCATCCATGAGTGCACGCACGAGCGTCTTCATTCCACCTTCCAACGTCTTCAACACGACATTGCCGGTGAAGCCATCGGTCACGACCACGTCGACCGCGTCGGACATAACGTCGCGGCCTTCCACATTGCCGATGAAGTCGATGCCAGGTGCGACCGACAACAACTCGTACGCTTCCTTGCGGAGGGAGTCCCCTTTACCGGGCTCTTCGCCGATCGACAGGAGCCCGACACGCGGCGACGAAATGCCGTAGCGGTACTCGGCATAGACCGACCCCATCTGAGCGAACTGCACGAGCCAATCGGCTTGAACTTCGGCGTTGGCCCCGGCATCGAGGAGAACCGTCGGCGTTCCTCCGGGAACAGGAATCGGCGTGGCAATGGCCGGTCGACTCACACCTTTGATCCGACCCATGCGCAAGAGAGCCGAAGCCATGGTCGCGCCGGTGTTTCCAGCCGAGATCATGGCCGACGCCTTGCCGTCACGTACGGCTTCGGCGGCGCGGACGAGAGTCGAATCCTTCTTGGTGCGCACCGACTTGCCCGGATCGTCGTCCATAGCGATGAACTCGGTCGCGGGAATCAGCGGAAGGTCGCCCCGACCTTCGAGATCGGGAGGCCCGACGAGAACAACGGGGATTCCGAGTGCGACCGCATCACGAACACCGGCCAGAACTTCCTGGGGAGCGCGATCTCCCCCGAGAGCGTCGACTGCGATCGGCAACATGAAGGTAGGAGAATGACCTGTCCGAGGATCGGACGTCGGCTCAGACTTCGATGGCGACGCGGTTCTTGTACCAGCCGCAGGCCTTGCACACCGTGTGCGGCAACTTGGCCGATCCACAACGCGGGCAGAGGCTGCGCGACGGAGAGCCCAACTTCCAGGCACCGGCGCGGTGGCTGCGGGACTTCGACTTCGACTTCTTTTTCTTGGGAACTGCCACAGCGATCGTCTCCTCGTAACGGCCCTCCGAGGATAGCGGTGACCCGACGCTCCCCCACCGGTGTCGCCCGGAGTCGTGACCCCTACTCGGGCAGCGAGTCCCGAAGGTCCGACAGAACCGACCAGCGCGGATCGACGGTCTCGACCACGCACGAGCAGGTCTCGGTCGACATATCTGCCCCACACACCGGGCACAACCCCGGACAGTCCGGACGGCACAGCGGAGCCTCGGGCACATCGAGCAGGACCGACTCCCGGATCATGGACCGGAGGTCGATCTGGTCGTTTTCGATCGGGAAGGCATCGGGATCGGTGCGGGTCTCCTGATAGGTCTCGTGGATTCCGATCGTCAGCTCGCCCTCTACGTCGCGAAGACAGCGACGACACACACCGCGGGTTCCCACCCGCACCGCGCCCATCACGACCACGGCATCGCTCGTGCTCTCGCACGACAGTTCGACCGATACCTCGGAGTCGTCGACGAGTCGATCCTCTCCGGCGAGATCGACGTCGTCGAGAGGAACGACGACGACAAGATCCTTGCGCGAACCCGGCCGGCGGAGAAGTTCGAGAGCGTTGACGACGAGCGGACTGGCCACGCGAGCCTCAGCGGTTGGCCGTGCTGTCCTGGTCGAAAAATGCACTCGACGGGTCGGGGGTGGCGACTCCCACGTCTCCGACGTACGTGTCGTCGGAGTAGATGTCGGGCAGATTTTCCTCATCGGCCCGCTGATCGCCGATCGACAAGCGACGACGTCCGGTGGCCACTGTTCGGGCGAGTTTGTCGAGCAGGATCTCGAAACTCGCCAGTCGCTGATCGAGGAAATCCTCGGTCTCGAGCTTGAGCCGGCGCGAATCGTCCTCGGCGGCCTCCATGATCTGCCGGGCTCGCTGCTCGGCTGCCCGAACGATCTCGGCGCGCTGTACGAATCGCTCGGCCTGGACCTTGGCGGCATCGATGATCTCGTCGGCTTCGCGGTAGGCGCGTTGCATGAACTCTTCGCGCTCTTTCATCATCCAGCGGGCCTGCCGCAACTCGTCGGGCAACCGACTGAGTGCGCCTTCCAGCAATTCGATGATCTCGTCGCGATCGATACGAGGGGTTGACGACAACGGCATGTTGGGAGCCGTCGCGATGATGTCGATGGCGCGCCGGAGCAGAATGCCCGAGTCGCCCATGACGTCGTCGGTTCCACGGTCGTAGGAGCCGGTGTCGTCGTCGAAGTCGTCGAAATCCACGGTCATCGGGAGACCCTCTCACTCATCGTCACGCTCGACGATCCGATCGCTGTCGAAGGATAGTCGCCACTTCGCCGGCGATCGGTGCAGGCAGCATGTGTTCGATTCGACCACCGTGAGCCCCGATTTCGCGGATGAAGCGACTGCTCACGTACGACACGTCGGGGCGAGCCGGCACATAGACGGTGCGGATTCCCGACACCGAATGGTTGGTGAGAGCCATCTGCTGTTCCACGTCGAAGTCGGCCGCCGACCGCAGACCCTTCACGATGAAGTCGGCGCCGAGCTCACGCGCTGCGTCGACGGCGAGTCCTGGACAGGCCTCCACCCTGACTCCGGTGATGTGGGAGGTGCACACCCCGATCAGTCGGACGCGGTCCTCTAGGTCGATGACTCCCGACGGTTTGCCCGGATTGTGCATGGCGGCGACGATCACCGAGCCGAAGAGCTCGACCGCTTGTTCGACGACGTCGAGATGACCGACGTGGAACGGATCGAAACTGCCTGGATACAGGGCGGCGAGCGACGCCGAACCGGCTTGACGGACTGCCATGGCAACTCAAGGTACCGGTTTCACACCTCGGGTACGCACCGCACGAAGGTCACCCAGGTTCGCCCGTAACGCTTCGCCCGCACTTCTTCCCAGCCCGTCGGCAGGTCGATGGGCCGATCACTCTCGAGAACGACGACCGC
>Ga0181579_10000481_pt1 | contig 32072 bp, 32 predicted proteins | sample 071ome_24_FD_132996 | JGI IMG/M metagenome (GOLD analysis project Ga0181579, IMG submission 132996) | Coastal salt marsh microbial communities from the Groves Creek Marsh, Skidaway Island, Georgia - 071402CT metaG (megahit assembly) | ecosystem: Environmental > Aquatic > Marine > Intertidal...
GTCGATCGAACAATCGGCAAAGCCCTTACGCCAAAAGACACCCATCGCCTTGTCGAGCGCCTCGTCGGGGGAGAAGGATTTGGGCCGGGCCATTACCAGAACGTATAGTCTGGTAATGGCAAATTCAAGGCTAAAGCTTGTTCAGCACCTTCTGGATCTCGGCGGTAAAGCCGACCAGACGCTCGCGCCCGAGGTCGAACACCGGGCGTTTCATCAGCGCCGGATGTTCGAGGATGAGTCTGCCGGCTTCAGGCACCGCGCCGGCGCCGTCCTTTTGCGCCGGCATCAGGTCGCGCCAGGTCGTGCTGCGCCGGTTGACCAGGGTGGTGCTGCCCAATTCCTTGAGCCACGCATCGATGGTCTTTGCGTCGAGCGGTTCGTCGCGCACGTCGTGGAACACGTACTCGATTCCGCGTTCGGACAACCACACCGTCGCCTTCCTGCAGGTATCGCAATTCTTCAAACCGTAAACGTCGATCATGCGGCTAGTCTAATGGGTAACGGCGCGAGCGGGTACGATATTGGGATTGATCGGCAATTCCGGTTCGTCGTAGTGCAACCGGATCTGATCGGGTTTGACGGTCTGGGCGATCCCGGGCAACCGGTACAGCCGCTGCAAATACGCGGTCAGCGCCGGGTAGTCGGCCAATCGGCGCACGTTGCAGCGCAGGACGGGGTAATAGACCAAATCGAATCGCACCAAGACCGGAAACAAGTGCCAGTCGCTTTCGGTGACGCGGTTGCCCAACAAAAACGATCGCGTGGCGACGCGCTTTTCCAATGCGTCGAGGGTGTCGAACAGGCCGGCGATCGCTTTGTCGTAGCGTTCTTGGGTTTGCGCGAAGCCCGCGCGGTAAACGCCCTCGGCGACATTCTTGAGAATGAGCCCGTTCATCGTCTCGACCTCGTCGCGCAGATCGGGCGGATAGAAATTCTGGCAGCCCTTGCCCCAATGATTGAACGCCCCGTCGAGCATGCGCATGATCTCGCGCGATTCGTTGTTGACGATGCGTTTGGTTTGGGTGTCGTACAGCACCGGCACCGTGACGCGCCCGGTGAAATCGGCCTTGGAGGCTTGATAGATCTCGTAGAGATACTGCCGGTCGTCGACCAGGTCCGGCGTGCTCATGGCGGTATCGCCGAATCGCCAGCCCTGCGGGCCGCCCCATTTGGGGTGCAACACCGACATCCCGATAACGTCTTCCAGCCGTTTCAGGCGGCGATACAGAATCGCGCGATGCGCCCACGGGCAGGCATAGGAGACGTAAAGATGATAGCGCCCGGCTTCGGCCGGGAACTCGGCATTGGGGTCGTTGCTGACGACGTCGCGAAACCAGCGTTTGCGCTCGTCCATGCGCCGTTGCCGCAGCGCCGGCGTGTCGACGAGGTCGGTACGCCAGACTCCGTCGATCAGCATTTTGATCGGTTGGGGAGAAATCGGCGGGACGGCGCCAGTGCTTTCGGACAGGGAGGTCTCCGTCGGCACTTGGTTCATCGCCATCCCGCCGGGTTCCGAGCCGCCTAGACGGCGGGACCCTTGGCTTTCATCGCGGTAATCGCGGTCCACGACTGGCCCGATCCGACCAGGCACGTCTTGCCGTCGGCATGGGTCATCAACAGCGTCCACGAGCCGTTTTCGCTGGTCAGGAGTTCGAACATGACCTTGCCGTCGTTCGACAGGCCGCGCGCTTCGACTTCCTCGCCAGAACTCGTTTTCAGGTTCTCGATCGCCTGATCGCGTGTAAAGCACGCGGTCTGTGCATGTGCCGGCAAGGCGGTGAGCGCGACCCCTCCAATGAGCCCGGCGACCAGGAGCGATCGGCGAAACATCTTCATGGGGTCCTCACTTCCTGGCCCGAAGGCCCTAAATGCCGCCGGCCCTATCAGGCCGGATTTCGGCGGTCCTAAAAACGTTTACTGGTTTGCCGCCGCTGGGCGGCCAGCAAGACTTCGTCGCGGTGGTTGACCCCGATGTCGCGCATGAGGCGCCGATCGAGGCCGCTGAGGTGCGCCGTGATGATTTTGGCGCGGTTGAAAGCAGCGACTGCAGCGACCGGCCGGAGGGAGGCACGGGGTGTTGTCCAAGTACGTAGCGCTCATCTCGTCGGCTCCAGGTGTTCGTTGTTGATATGGAAAATAGGATGTGCCTGAATGCACAGCAATAGAGCAGTTTGCAAACTATCCTTGCATTTCTGCAAAGATAGGCTAAGTCCTAGGGATGGATTGGGACGACCTCCGATTGTTCAGGGCGGTGGCCGAAGGCGGCTCCTTATCGGCCGCTGCGGATATCCTGGACGTCAGCCACACCACTGTTTTCCGCCGCCTGAACGGGTTGGAAAAGAGCCTCGGGGTGCGGTTGTTCGACCGGCATCGCAGCGGCTATTTGCTCACCGCGTCGGGCGAAGAGCTGGCTGAAACCGCCGCGGAGGTGGCCGGGCGGATCGACGCCGTGTCGCGCCGCATCCAGGGCCGCGACGTGCGGCTGCGCGGGCCGCTCCGGGTGGTGACCCGCGATACCTTGTTACAGCGCCTGCTCACCCCGCAGCTCGCGAACTTTCGCGAATCCTACCCCCTGGTCGAACTCGAGCTGATCATCTCCAACCAACCGCCCAGCCTGAATCGCGAGGCGCACGTGGCGGTCAGCCCGACCAACACGCCCGACGAGCAGCTGGTCGGCCGCCGCGCCGCGTCGATCGCCTTCGCGGTCTACGGCGCGAACGACTACCTCGCGCTCAACGCCGAGCTCGACGACCTCACCACCCACGACTGGATCCAGCCCTCCGGCGCCCTGGTGCTGACGCCGCCCTACGAATGGATGACGGCCAACCTCGATCCCGCGCGCACCGTGTTTCGGGTCAACACCTACATGGGCGTCCTCGATGCCTGCCGCGCCGGCATGGGACTGGCGCTGCTGCCGTGCTTTTTGGCCGACGGCGATCCCGACTTGGTGCGCGTGGCGCCGCCCAACCGCGACCTCGATATCGGGCTTTGGGTCCTGACCCACGAAGAGCTGCGCCATACCGCGCGGGTGCGGGCGTTTCTCGACTTCATGGCTCAGACCATCGAACGCGTCCGGCCCACCCTCGAAGGCGAGGAAGCTGCGGTCGACCCGCTTGCGCCGTTCGTCATGGGCGACGATATCGAAATGGTGGCCTAGCCCCGGAAATCCACGCCGAATCCGGCTTGAACTTTGCCCGTCCCTCCCCACCTCTGGGGCCGGACGCGCCCGGTTTCCGACCGGACGCGTTTTTTTGAGATGGGGCCGGGCGGGGTTCGAAGGGTGGAAAATCTTCAACGACTGATCAAATCGCCGTTGGTGGCGGGCGCCATGTTGATGGCGATGGCCGCGCTGGCGCTAATCCTCGACAACTCCAGCCTCGCTTGGCTCTACGACCGGTTGCTGACCACGCCGGTGTCGGTTCAGGTCGCGACCTTCGTCATCGACAAGCCGCTGCTGTTGTCGATCAACGACGGCTTGATGGCGATCTTCTTCTTCCTCATCGGCCTCGAAATCAAACGCGAAATGGTCGCCGGGCATCTATCCAGCGCCGACCAAATCGCCTTGCCCGGCTTCGCCGCGATGGGTGGCGTAATCATCCCCGCGATGATCTATGCCGCCATCAATTGGAACGATCCGATCGCGATCGACGGCTGGGCCATCCCGGCCGCGACGGATATTGCGTTTGCGCTGGGCATCCTGATGCTGCTGCGCGACCGCGTCCCGGTCGCCGCCCGGCTCTTCCTCACCGCCGTCGCCATCTTCGACGACCTTGCGGCCATCGCGATCATTGCGATTTTCTTCACCGCCGATCTCTCCCTGGTCTCGCTCGGCACCGCGACCGGCGGCCTGGGCGCGCTGTTCGTCGCCAACCGACTTGGGATCATGCGCCCGGCGATCTACATCCTGATCGGCCTCGTGGTTTGGGCCAGCGTGCTGAAATCGGGCGTTCATGCCACGCTGGCCGGATTCGCGGTCGCGCTGTTCGTCCCGATGAGCTCGAAGGATCCATCCTTCCACGAGGAGCCGCCGCTGCAACGGCTCGAGCACGGCTTGCATCCCTGGGTCGCCTTCGTCGTCTTGCCGGTCTTTGCGTTTGCCAACGCCGGCGTCAGCCTTGAGGGTCTCACTTTCGGCAGTCTCTTGGCGCCGGTGACGCTCGGCATCATGCTCGGGCTTTTCGTGGGCAAGCAGATCGGGGTATTCCGTGCTGTGTGGCTGGCCGTCAAGCTCGGCCTCGCGCGCAAACCCGACGGCGTGTCGTGGGGCATGATCTACGGCGTCTCGATCCTTTGCGGTATCGGCTTCACCATGAGCCTGTTCATCGGCGGGTTGGCGTTCGAGGGGCCCGAAGCGGCGCGCGCGGTTCGCGTTGGCGTGCTGGCGGCCTCGGCATTGGCGGCGGTTTGCGGTCTCGCTGTCCTGCGCGCCGCCACGCGCGCCCAGCCGATGCCCGCGCCGGCCCCCCAGCCGTACTAGTCCGCGAGACAAGGGACGATGCGCGCGCAACTACTTCGTCTGGTCGAACACCCACGCTTCCAGCGTGCGATCGTCGCGCTCATTTTGGTCAACGCCGTCACGCTAGGGCTCGAGACCTCGCCTTGGGTGATGGACCGGGCCGGGTCGTTTCTCCTCGTCCTTGATCGCGCCATCTTGGCGGTCTTCGTCGTCGAGATCGCGCTTCGCCTCGGCGCGCATCGCTGGCGCTTCTTCCGCGATCCCTGGAGTTTGTTCGACTTCGCGATCGTCGGCATCGCCCTGGTGCCGGCCAGCGAAGCCTTCAGCGTGCTGCGGGCGTTGCGCATCCTCCGAGTCTTGCGCCTGATTTCCGCGGTGCCGCGCATGCGTCAGGTGGTGCAGGGGTTGCTTGGCGCGATCCCGGGCATCGGCGCGATCATGGCGCTGTTGCTGTTGGTCTTTTACGTCTGCGCGGTGATCGCCACCAAGCTGTTCGCCACGGCCTTCCCCGAATGGTTCGGGCATATCGGCGCCAGCATGTTCTCGCTGTTCCAGATCATGACGCTGGAAAGCTGGTCGATGGGCATCGTGCGGCCGGTGATGGGACAGTTCCCGCTGGCTTGGCTATTCTTCGTACCGTTCATTTTGGTGGCGACCTTCACGATCTTGAATCTGTTCATCGCGGTCGTGGTCGGCGCGATGCAGGCCGAACACGACGCCGAGATCAAGGCCGACCAGGACGAAACGCGCGCCGCGATGCGCGCCGCCGAGGAGATCGCGCACGCCGAACGCGAAGCCATGCGCAACGAAGTCAATGCGCTGCGCGGCGAGATCGCGGCCTTGCGCCAGGATCTCGCCGGGCTGAACGACGGCTCTAAATCGTAAAGACGGTCGAGCCCGTGGTCTTGCGCGATTCGAGATCGCGATGCGCTTGGGCGGCGTCTTTTAGCGCGTAGGTCTGGTTGATCTCGATCTTGACCGCGCCGGAAGACACCACGTCGAACAGGTCGTTCGCCACCTTGACCACTGCGGCATGGTCCGGCGTGTAGTGCCCAAGCGTCGGCCGGGTTAGGAACAGCGACCCCTTTTGCGATAGCGCCAACACGTTCAAGGGATCGGGCGGGCCCGAGGCATTGCCGAACGTCACCATCAGCCCGCGCGGTTGTAGGCAATCGAGCGAGCCCATGAAGGTGTCCTTGCCCACCGAATCGTAAACCACCGGTACGCCCTTGCCGTCGGTGAGCTCACGCACCCGCGCGGTAAAATCCTCCCGGGTATAGACGATCGGATGATCGCAGCCGTGGGCTTTGGCAAGTTCGGCTTTGTCGTCCGAGCCCACGGTGCCGATCACCGTTGCGCCCAAATGCTTGGCCCATTGGCACACGATCAGCCCGACGCCCCCGGCGGCGGCATGGATGACGATCGTGTCGCCCGCCTTCACCTCGTAGATCTGACGCAGCAGATATTGCGCCGTGCCGCCCTTGAGCATCATCGAGGCGCCCTGCTGATCGGAAATGTCGTCCGGCAATTTGGCCAGCAGCCAGGCCGGCACGAGGCGTTGCTCGGCATAGGCCCCCGGCGCGCTGTGATAGGCGACGCGGTCGCCCGGCTGCACCTCGGTCACGCCCGCGCCCACGGCCTCTACGACGCCCGCGCCCTCGTTGCCCATGATCGCGGGCAGCGTCATCGGATAAAGGCCCGAGCGCTGGTAGGTGTCGATGAAGTTCAGTCCCGCCGCGGTCTGGCGCACCAGCGCCTCGCCCGCGCCGGGGGCCGCCACGTCGACATCTTCCCATTTCAGCACCTCGGGCCCGCCGGCCTCGTAGACGCGGATTGCCTTGGTCATGCCTTTTCTCCCTGGTGTGGTGTGCGTTGCTTAGCGCCGTTGGTAGCAAATACGAGCGCCCGGGGCACCTGTCATGCGCCCGCGTCGGCGCGGCGTTCGTGGGTGTCGGGCCCCTCCAGCGCTTCGGCCAGGCGCGCGCGGCGCAGCCACGCCCACAGCCACACGCCCAACGACAGCGCCGCCGCGACATAAAGCGGCGGTTGCAGCCCGGCCCACGAGGCGATCAAGCCCAACGTGAACGCGCCCACCGCCGGCCCGGCATTGAAGATCAACGAATTGAGGCTCAGCACCCGACCGCGCATTTCGGGATCGACCGCGTTTTGGATCAGCGTTTGGGTTGCCGTGCCGCGCAGCGACATGGCGATCCCCAGCACGAACACGAACGCGGTGCCGAGCCAAAACGTATCGCTCGTCGCCAAGCCGACCAGCGCCGCCGCTGCCAGCACCGTGCTCCAAATCGCCACCGGCACCAGTCCTTCGGCGCTGCCCCGCCACGCCAGCCAAATCCCGGCCAACATCGCGCCGACCCCGTTGGCGGCCAGGATCAAGCCCAGCGAATCGGCGCCGCCTTCGAAGATTTGTCCGACGAAGGCGGGCAGCATTTCCACCGCCGGGCGCACCAACAGCGCCGCCGACAAGCTGATCAACAGCGTCGGCCCGATCCCGGCATGCACGAAGGCATAGCGATAGCCCGCCATGATGTCGCCCAGCACGCTCATCGTCGGGCGCGCGCGCGGCGGCTGGGGCGGAAGGTGCACCGCCGCAAGCGCGGCCAACATCATCATGAAGGTCAGCGCGTTCAGCCCGAAGGCGAACCCCGCCCCGCCGAAATGAATCACGAACCCGGCGCCCGCCGGCCCGATGACGCGCGAGGTGTTGAAAATGACCGACGTCATCGCCACCGCCGCGGACAAATCTTCGCGGCGCACCAACAAGTAGATCGTGGTCTGGCGCACCGGGTGGTTGAATCCCATGACCACGCCCAGCACCCCGGTCAGCGCGACCAGCCATTCGATCGTGATCAACCCCGAAAACGTCAGCGCCGCCAACGCGGCCGCCTGCAGGCCGGCCATCAGTTGCAGCGCCTTCAGCATCCGCATGGGATGAAACCGATCGGCCAACACGCCGGCGATCGGGCTCGAGAGAATCGTCGGCAGCAAATCGGCCGACACCGCGATGCCGACCCACTTCGGATCGTGCGTCAGTTCCCACGCCAGCCAGCCCACCGCCGCGCGCTGCATCCACGTGCCGATCAACGACGCCGCCGAACCGTAGCTGTAAACGCGGTAGTTGCGGTTGGCGAGCGCTCGCCCGATGCCGCCGAAGGACGAAAGGTTCATGGTCGTTGGTTGGTTGCCCTAAGGCTTCAGTACCGTCGAGCCCGTGGTCGCGCGTCCGACCAAGGCGGCATGGGCTTTGGCCGCGTATTTCAACGCAAACGTCTGCCCGACGGTCACGTTGACCGCCCCGCTTTCGACCACGTCGAAGAAGTCCTTGGCGTTGGCTAGCAAGTCCTCGCGCGTCGCGTTATAGGCCTGCAGCGTGGTGCGGATGAAGTACCGATCGGTTGGTTGCTTGGCGAGCTGTTCGGGCGTGATCGGGCCCGAGGCCATGCCGAACGAGGCGACCGTGCCGTGCGGGCGCACCGATTGCCACGAGCGTTCGATGGTGTCGGCACCCACACTGTCGTACACCGCATCGCAGCCCACCCCGCCCGTCACCTCTTGCACGACGGGCAAAAAATCGTCGCGCGTATAGACCACAGGATGATCGCAGCCGTGGGCTTTGGCGAGTGCGGCTTTTTCGTCGGTGCCGACGGTGCCGATCACGGTCGCGCCGAGATGCTTGGCCCACTGACACATGAACAGCCCGACCCCGCCGGCCGCCGCGTGCACCAACACGGTGTCGCCCGCCTTGATCCGCGTGGTGAGGCGCAACAGGTATTGCGCGGTCATGCCTTTGAGAATGCCGGCCGCCCCTTGGTCGTCGCTGATCGCGTCGGGCAGCGGCACCAGCTCGTCGGCCTTGATCAGGCGTTCCTCGGCATAGCAACCGTTGGGCGTGTGATAGGCCACGCGCATTCCCGGGGCGACCGCCGTGACCCCGCCGCCGATCGCTTCAACGATCCCGGCGGCCTCCCAGCCTAGGATCGCCGGCAGCTCCATCGGGATGGCGCCCGAGCGAAACAGCGTATCGAGAAAGTTGAGCCCCACGGCGGTGTTGCGCACGCGCGCTTCGCCGGTGCCGGGTTCCCCGACCGTGACGTCTTCCCACTTCAGCACCTCCGGTCCGCCCGGTTCATGCATCACAATGGCTTTAACCATCGCGCCCTCCTGCCTTTTTCGTTTGCCAACCCACGGGGTCGTACCATGAAATAGCGAACATGACGAAAACCCCGTGCGTCCTCCGGCCGGGCGGCCCTGACGACGTCGCCACCGCGGTCGCGATCGATGACGCCGCGTTCGCGCTTTACGCCTAGGTCGGCATCACGGTCGATTTCGACGACGACCACCCCCTTCTCGCAGCCGAACAAAACGCCTGGCGCGGGTGCGCCGCCCAGGGCGGCCTGGTCTTTGCCGACACCAAAGCCGACGGCGCGCGGGTCGGGTTCTTCGCGCTCAGCGCGGCCGAAGGCGCAGGCTACCTCGAACAAATCGCGGTCTTGCCGAGCCACATGCGCCAAGGCATCGGGAGCCAGCTGATGACCGAAACGATCGCCCTGGCGCGCCGCCGCGGGCACACGAGCATCCTGCTCACGACCTACGATCATGTGCCCTGGAACAAGCCCTACTACGAACGGCTTGGCTTCGCCACGATCCCCACTGATCAGATCGGTCCGACCGTGCAGGGCGACCTCGACAAGCAACGACGCTACTTGCCGATGCCCGAACACCGCATCGCCATGCGTCTGGCGCTGTGACTTACGGGATCAGGATCAACGACCCCGTCGTCTGCCGCGACTCCAGCCGCCGGTGCGCCTCCGCGGCGTCCTTGAGCGGCAGTTCGTGTTCGATGCGCGGCGTCAGCACGCCTTGCTTGAGAATCTCGAAGAACGAGGCCGAGCTTTTCTCGTAGGCGTCGCGCGTCTTGGACACCGCCGCCACGCTGGCGCGGGTCACGAACCCTTCGCTCGGAATATCGGCAAAGCCGAACGGCGGTAGCGGTCCCGACGCCAACCCGAACGTGGCGCACACCCCATAGGGCTTCACGCATTTCAGCGAGTCCAACCACGTATCGGCGCCCACGCCATCGAACACGGCCTGGCACAATTCGCCTGACGTGATCTCGTGCACGCGTTCGGCAAAGTTTTCTTTGGTGTAGATGATCGGATGATCGCAGCCGGCGGCGCGCGCGCGTTCGGCCTTTTCTTCGGTGCTCACCGTGCCGATTACGTTGAGGCCCAAATGCTTGGCCCATTCGCAGCCGATCATGCCGACCCCGCCTGCGGCGGCGTGCCACATCACGAAGTCGCCCGGCTTGAACGTGGTCAGATCGTTCAGCATGTGGCCGACCGTCAGCCCCTTCATAAAGGTCGCGGCCAAGACTTTATCGTCGATCCCGTCGGGCACCTTCACCACATCGTCGCCCGAAATGATCCGGGTTTCGGCATAGCCGCCCGCGGTCAGCGGATAGGCCGCCTTGTCGCCCGCCTTGACGTGCGTCACGCCCGCGCCGACCGACTCGACGATGCCCACCGCCTCGACCCCCGGCACCGCCGGCGGCGTCAGGTTGGCAAAGTGCGTCCCCGCACGATGATAGATGTCGAGAAAATTGACCCCCGCCACCGTTTGGTTGAGGCGCACCTCGCCCGGCCCCGGTGCGGGCACATCGACATCTTCGTAAACGAGCGCCTCGGGCCCGCCATAGGCGTGAATGCGAACGGCTTTGGTCATGTGGTCTTCTCCCTAAATCACAAAAATGGTCGAGCCCGTCGTCTTGCGGGCTTCGAGGTCGGTATGGGCTTGGGTCGCGTCTTTGAGCGCGTAGCGTTGATTGATCTCGATCCGCACCGCGCCCGAGCGCACCACCGCAAACAAATCCTCGGCGCTCGCCAACAACTGTTCGCGCGTCTTGGTGTAGCCCGGCAGCGTGCCTTTGATGAGGTAGCGCTCTGGCGGCAGCTTCGCCCAAGTCTCGGGCGGGACCGGTCCGGCCGCCGCGCCGAATGAGACCAACACGCCGTGATGCGCCATCGCCTGCATCGATTTTTCGATCGTGGTCACGCCCACCGCGTCGCACACGTAATCTACGCCGCGCCCATCGGTCAGCCCCTTCACTGCGTCGAGAAAATCCACTTCGTCGTAGCGAATGACATGATCGCAGCCATGCGCCTTGGCGCGTTCGGCTTTGGCCGCCGAACCCACGGTGCCGATCACGGTGGCCCCAAGATGCTTGGCCCACTGACACGCGATCAAGCCCACCCCGCCCGCGGCCGCGTGATAGAGCAGCGTATCGCCGGGGCCGAGCGCCTTGGTTTGGCGCACCAGGTACTGCGCGGTCATGCCCTTGAGCATCATCGCGGCCGCCTGTTCGTCGGAGACGTCGTCGGGCAGCGGGACCAACCGGTCCGCCGGCACCAAATTGACCTCGGCGTAACTCCCCAAGTGGCTGGAATAGGCCACCCGGTCGCCGACGTTCAGCCCGCTCACGCCGTCGCCCAGGGCTTCGACCACCCCCGCGCCTTCGCGACCCAGCACCGCTGGCATTTTCGCCAGCGGGTAGAGGCCCGACCGCAGGTAGGTATCGACGTAATTCAGCCCCGCATAAGTCTGCCGCACCCGCGCTTCGCCCAGGCCAGGCGCGCCGGGATCCCAGTCTTCCCAGGAAAAGTTCTCAGGCCCGCCCGGGGCGTGCAGTACGACGGCTTTGGTCATGCGTCCTCCCTCTTTCGGAGGCGCAGCATGAGCCCTAAGCGCCGCGCGTCAAGGGCGGGGCGGTTTACTCCTTGGCGATCGCGCCGCCGGCTTGGGACCACGCGGCGATGCCGCCCGCCATGTTGGCGACGTTCTTGATGCCCATGTCGACCAAGGTCTTGGAGGCGAGTGCCGAGCGCCCGCCGGAGGCGCAAAACACCACCAGTTTTTTGCCGCTGGCGAATACGGCTTGGTGCATCGGCCCTTGCGGGTCGGCGATGAATTCCAAAAACCCGCGCGGCGCATGGACCGAGCCCGAAATGGTGCCCTGTGCCCGCTCGCCCGCGGACCGAACGTCGACGAACAAGACATCGTCGTCGCTCGCGAGCGGCAGTGCGTCTTGCACCGAAATCGTGTCGATCACCGAATTCGCATTTGCAATCATGTCTTTGAACCCTTGTGCAGCCATTCGTGAAATCCTTTCGTTGTGGACGCCGCCGCTTTGGCGTGCCGCGTCCTATCAGCGCCGCTTGGCGCCAGTGATCATCGCGCGTGGCAGGTTCTCGCGATGGACAAAACTAGCCAGCAGAACACCGGCGATGTGGAGGAATACCAAAATCAAAGTCAGGTTTGCGAGGACTTCGTGAACCTCTTCGAGGGCCTCGGCATCGCGGTCGTCGTCACTCTCGCGGTCGTCGTCCTCGTTTGTTTCGTAGGCGCCTCGGGTGTCGGCCGCCGGTCCGGTCGATGGCGATGCGGCGGTGACGATCCCTGCGAGCGGGCCGCGGTTGTCCTCGACCGCGTAGAGCCAAAGACCAGAACCGACCGTGCCCAAGAGGGCGGCGAGGAGGAGGACCATCGCGCCGACGGCGGGGCTGTGACCGATGTAGCGGCGGCCGCGCCATCGTACCAGGGCGCCGAGATACCCAAGAACGACACCGGGCCGGTAGAGAAAATCGCTAAAGCGCGCGTGTTGCGGACCCACGAAACCCCACACGATCCGCAGGACGACGATCGCGCCGACGGCGTACCCGGCCCAAACATGGACGGTAAGGGCGTCGTCCTCAGTCAGGTAGGCGATGGCAAAGGCTGCGACCAGCGCCCAGTGGGCGACTCTTACGAAGCGGTCCCACACGGGCACCTGGTCGTCGAGGCGGTCGGTGACCATAGGATTGTGAGTCACTTAGTGCGCGTCGACGGGCAGTTTGAGATAGGAAACGCCGTTCGCTTCGGGCGGCGGCATGTGGCCGGCGCGCATATTGACCTGCACGCCGGGTAGGATCAGCACCGGCATATCCAGTTTGGCGTCACGCTCGGTGCGCATCTTGACGAAGTCGTCTTCGGAAATGCCGTCGCGGACGTGCAGGTTTTCGGCTTTTTCGGCGGCGACCGTGGTTTCCCACATCACCTCGCGCCCGTTCGGCATGTAGTCGTGACACATAAACAGGCGCGTTTCGGGCGGCAGCGCCAACACTTTTTGGATCGACGCATATAGCGTCTTGGCATCGCCGCCGGGGAAGTCGCAGCGCGCGGTGCCGAAATCGGGCATGAACAGCGTATCGCCGACGAACGCCGCATCGCCGAACACGTAGGTGACGCATGACGGCGTGTGACCGGGCGTATGCATCACGCGGCCTTCCATCACGCCGATCGCGATCGTGTCGCCATCCGCGAACAGCCGGTCGAACTGGCTGCCGTCGGTCGCGAAGTCGGGACCCGCGTTGAACACCCCGGCAAAGGTTTCTTGCACGGTTTTGATGTCGGCGCCGACGCCGGTTTGCCCGCCCAGAATGGTTTTCAAATAGGGCGCCGCCGTCAGGTGATCGGCGTGTACGTGGGTTTCCAAGATCCAATCCACGATCAACCCCTCGGCGCGGACATAGGCGATGATCTCGTCGGCTGATTGCGTCGCGGTGCGGCCCGATTTGGGGTCGAAGTCGCGCACCGAATCGATAATGGCGCAATGCTTGCCGCCCGGTTCGCGGACGACGTGGCTGATCGTGAAGGTGGCCGGATCGAAAAACGAACGAACGTCGGGTTTCATGTGGCATCTCCTCATTGGATCGTTGCGTCGCGCAATTATATGTGAATGTGCTAATATATACGCAATGGCTAAATTAGAAAAACTTAATATAAAGGAAATGGCCAAGTCGGCGGCCGACGCCAGCGCCTTGATGCGGGCGCTGGGCCACGAAAAACGCCTGTTGATCCTGTGTCACCTGGCAAAAGGCGAGCTGTCGGTGGGCGCCTTGGCGGAACGCCTGGAGATGGCGCAATCGCCGCTTTCCCAACACCTCGCCCGGCTACGCCACGACGGCCTGGTCGAAACCCGGCGCGAGGCGCAGACGATCTACTACCGCCTGTGCAGCCGCGAGGCCGGCAAGGTGATCAAGCTGCTGTACAAGACCTACTGCGGCTGACGGCCGCGCGAGGTCGTTACGGCTTGAGGATGATCGAGCCCGTGGTCTTGCGCGCCTGCAAATCGGTATGCGCCTGCGCGCCGTCCTTCAACGCGTAGGTGTGATTGACCGCGATGTTGATCGCGCCCTTTTGCACCAGATCGAAGAACGCCGCCGCCGATTCGGCCAGTTCGTCCAACCGGCCCAGCAACGTCGCGATCGAGCCTTTGGTGTACAGCACCGAGGGCGGCAGATCGTCGATCGTCATCGTCGTCGGGCCCGAGGCCTGGCCGATCGTCGTCAACGTCCCATAGGCGGCCAAGCATTGCGCCGACTTGGTCGGGTTGTCGCCGCCGATGCCGTCGACCGCCAACGCCACCCCGTCGCCACCGGTGATGTCCTTCACCCGTTCGACGAAATCTTCCTTGGTGTAGTCGATGGTTTCCACCGCGCCGTTGTCGCGCGCCAGTTTCGCTTTGGCGTCCGAGGACACCGTGCCGATCAGCTTCGCCCCAATGTGCTTGGCCCACTGGCAGGCAAACAGCCCGACGCCGCCGGCCGCGGCATGGAACAGCACCCAATCGCCCGCGCCCACCTGGCGCACCCGGGTATACAAGTGGTGCACCGTGATGCCCTTGGTGATCGCGGCCGCGGCTTGCTCGTCCGAGATGCCGTCGGGCACCGGCACCACCACGCCCGCATTGATCACCCGTTCTTCGCAGTAGGCCCCAGGCCCCAGCGGGTAGCACACGCGGTCGCCGGGTTTGACCGTAGTCACGCCCTCGCCGACCGCGGTCACCTCGCCCGCGCCCTCGACGCCGAGAATGCGTGGAAAGCCCGAGCCCGGATAGGTGCCGGCGCGGTGATAGGTGTCGATGTAGTTCACGCCGATCGCGCCGTGGCGCAGGCGAATTTCGCCGGGGCCGGGATCGGCGACCTCGACGTCGACATATTCCAGCACTTCCGGCCCGCCGGCGCGGGCCGCCTGCAATACTTTGACCATCCGCTTAGGTCAGGTGCTGCTTGAAGAAGTCGAGCGTGCGCGATTCGGCCAGCTCGGCGGCCTCTTTGCGATAGGCGTCGCCGCCCTTGCGCGCGAAGGCATGGTCCTGACCTTCGTAGTCGTAGATCGTCACCTTGTCGTTGCCGGCCAGCCCGTCGTGCACTTTCTTTTGCGCATCCTTGGGCACGAACTGATCTTCCACCGCGACATGCAGGATCAACGGGCTTTTCATATTGCCCTGTTCGCCCAGCACGGTGTCGATACCGACGCCGTAATAGCCGACATTGGCGTTCGCATCGGTGCGCACCGAGCACATATAGGCCAAGAACCCGCCGAGGCAGAACCCGACGGTACCGATCTTGTCGCTGGCGCCGTGGTTGCCGCGCAGCGCATTGATGCTGTCTTCAATATCGGCGATGCCCTTTTCGACATCGAACCGCCCGTACAGATCGAACGCCTTGGCGAAGTCTTCTTCGCCCTCGCCGTTGATCTGCACGCCCGGCTCCAATCGCCAGAACAGATCCGGCACTAGCGCGACGTAGCCCTGTGCGGCCAAGTCGTCGGCGATGTTGCGCATCCAGGTGTTCACCCCGAACACTTCTTGGATGCAAATGATCCCCGGGCCCGACCCCCCGGCCGGGGTCGCGAGATAGCCCATGAAGTCGCCGTCTTTGCCTTTGATCTGGATTTCCTGGCCCATGCTGTTCTCCCGATTTTTTGGTGCGAATTTTTCGACCCGGACTCTAGCCAAGCGCCTGCGCGGAGTCACGGCGGCGTGTCCTGGCGGAATTTGGCGCGCCGACGTGGCACACTAGGCCGATGAAGCTCGAATCGACCTTGGTGTGCCCCGAATGCGGTGCTGCAAAAACCGAAACCATGCCCACCGACTATTGCCAAGTCGTCTATGACTGCCAGCGCTGTAAGGCGGCCCTGCGGCCGAAGGTCGGTGATTGCTGCGTGTTCTGTTCGTACGGTGACGTTCCCTGCCCGCCCATGCAGGACGAGGCACGCGCTTAGCGGACCGCGGACCTATCACGTTCGCCCGACTACAGCGCGATCGCGCCTTCCAGCCGCAGCAGCGCGACCTTGGTCGGGATGCCTTCGCCGCCGGAAAAGCCGCCCATCTTGCCGCCCGCCGCCAGCACGCGGTGGCATGGAATGATCACCGGGATCGGGTTCGCGCCACACGCACCCCCCACCGCCCGCGCCGCACTGTTCAGATCGCGCGCCAGATCGGCATAGGCCCGCGTCCCGCCATAGGGGATCGCGCGCATCAATTCCCAAACTTTTTTTTGGAATACCGTGCCGTGCGGGTTCAACGGCAAATCGAACGCGGCGAGCGATCCGTCGAAATACGCGGCCAACTGCGCCACCGCCTCGTCCAGCAGCGCAGTCCGCGTTTGCGTCATCCCGCGCCCAAAATCCAACGCCACGATCGCCCCCTCATCCTCGCTCACCGTCAGGTCGCCCACCGGCGAGGGATAAGAGAGTTGCGGCGCGGGGGTCATGCGGGCACGGCGGCGCTTAGCCCGCCCGCATCGGTCACCGGCAGCGAACACGTTTCGCCGATGCACACATAGGCCGTCGCCACCCCGTCCTTCTGCGCCTTGCCCGCGGCAGGATGGTTCGCGGGCAAAGCGGCCTCGGGCGCGATCACGCTCAGCACCAGGTTGGGTGTGGCCAACGCATAGGCCTCGGCGATCAGCGCTTTGGTCGTAGGCTCTTGGCGGTCGCCGATGATCGCGACCTGCACCGGCTTCATCCACAGATCGACGTTGTTGAGAAACGTCGTCAGCCCGAAGAAGTTGCGCGCGATCTCCGGCGTGAACGCATCGATCAGCGCGTGCGCCCGCGCGCGGTATGCATCCTCGCCGGTGTGCAGGTAAAGCCGCGCCAGCACGCCGACCATCGTGCCGTTGCCCGAGGGCACCGCGTTGTCGTTGGCGTTGCGCGGTCGCGCGATGAGCTGTTCGCCGTCCGAGGCGGTTTGGTAATAGCCGCCCTGTTCGGCATCCCAAAAGAATTGATCCAGCGTCGCGGCCCACGCGCGGGCACGCTCGAGATGCGCAGCCGCCCCCGTCACCTCGAACAACACCAACCCGGCTTGCGCCATGTTGGCGTAGTCCTCCAGCATCCCGGCGTTGCGCACTTTGCCGTCGCGCGCGGCATGCCACAGCCGGTCGCCGTCGCTCATCCTGTCCACCACAAACGACCACGCGCGTTCGGCCGCGGCCAACCAACCCGGCTCGTCGAACACGGCGGCCGCGCGCGCCATCGCGCCGATCATCAGCCCGTTCCAATCGGCCAACACCTTGTCGTCCCAACCTGGGCGCACGCGCTGTTCGCGCACCTCGTACAAGACGTTGCAGGCGCGCGCGAGGTCGCCCTCGAATTGCGGATCACCCACCGCCAAGTTGTGGCTCCGGTTCAGGATGTTGTTGCCTTCCCAGTTGCCGCCGGGGGTCACGCCAAATGTTTCTTTGAACACCTCGGCATCCATCCCCAGGGCGGCATCGATCTCGGCCTCGGCCCAGACGTAGTACTTGCCTTCCACCCCTTCGGAATCGGCATCCAATGAGGCGGCAAACCCGCCGCCTTCGGCGACCATTTCGCGCAACGTCCAGCCCACCGTCTCGCGAATCCGCGCGGCGTACAGCGACGAGCCGGTGTGCTGCCAGACCTGCGTCATCAAATCGACCAGCAGCGCGTTGTCGTAGAGCATCTTTTCGAAATGCGGCACCAGCCATGCGGCATCGGTGGCATAGCGCGCATAGCCGCCGCCGACATGATCGTAGATCCCGCCTTGGGCCATTTGATCGAGCGAGAGTTGCACCGCTTGCGCCAGTTTGGCGTCGCCGCTGCGTCGATGCGCGCGCCAAAGAAATTCCAGCGCAAAGGTTTGCGGAAACTTCGGCGCCCCGCCGATCCCGCCTAGCTCCATATCGACCGAGTCGACCAGCCGCACCGCCATGTTGTCGAGCAACTCGGGCGACAGCGTCGGCACCTCGTCGGCCGCCGGGGTGCGGGCCATCTTCTGTAAGCCCTCGACCAGCGCCGCGGTGTTCTTCGCCACCGCCTCTTTATCCTCGGCATAGGCCTTGGCCATCGCATCGAGCACTTGCGGAAAGCCCGGCCGCCCGAAGCGCGGCTCGGGCGGAAAATACGTCCCGCCCCAATAGGGTTCGGCTTGCGGGGTGAGGAACATCGTCAGCGGCCAGCCGCCTTGCTCGCCCAACATGTGCAGCGCGTTCATATAAATCGTGTCGATGTCGGGGCGTTCTTCGCGGTCGACCTTCACGTTGATGAACGCATCGTTCATCTGCGCCGCGATCTCGTCGGATTCGAAACTCTCGTGCGCCATCACGTGGCACCAATGGCACGCCGCATAGCCGATCGACAGCAAGATCGGTTTGTCCTGGTCGCGTGCCGCGGCCAAGGCCTCTTCGCCCCACGGCCACCAATGGACGGGGTTGTCTTTATGTTGCTGCAGGTAGGGGCTGGTTTCGTCGGCGAGGCGATTGGTCATGCACGGGGTCCGGTTGATGGGCGGCGACCTTAGCACGCAGGTCCGCACACAAAACCGGATGCGCCGTGGGGGTAAAGCGCGCCTCGCCGTCGCGCCGTGCGCGCGCTATATAAAAGGCGACCCGAACCGAAAGGATATCCGGTGAAGATTCATTTCGATATCGACTGCACGCCCGAAGAGGCCCGCACCTTTCTCGGCCTGCCCGATGTGACGAAACTTCAAGCCGACGTGATGGAAAAGCTGCGCGAACGTTTGGTGGCCAACGTCGATGCGATGGACCCCGAGACCTTGCTCAAGACCTGGATGCCCGCCGGCGTCGAAGGCTGGGAGAAAATGGTCAAGGGGTTCTGGGATCAAATGGGTGCCGGCACCGGCCCGACGAAAAAGAGCTGAACATGGATGACATGACGAACCCGCCGGTCGCGCAAACCGCCGCGACCCAAAAGCCCTATTACAAAGCCCACGTGTTTTGCTGCATCAACGAACGCGAACCGGGCCACCGCCGCGGTTGCTGCAAGGAACGCGGTGCCGTCGAGCTGCGCGACTACATGAAAACCCGCGCCCGCGAGCTCAAGATCAACCGCGTGCGCATCAACCAGTCGGGCTGCCTCGACCGCTGCGAACTCGGCCCCGCCATGGTCATCTACCCCGAAGGCATTTGGTACACCTACAAAACCAAAGAAGACGTCGACGAGATCCTCCAATCCCACCTCATCGACGGCCAAGTGGTCTCCCGCCTCATGCTCGAGCCGGACCAAAAAGACCCCAAGCCCTAGCCCCCCACATTTAGACCCCCACAGACCCCGTCATCCTGAGGCGCGATCCCCAGGGATCGCGCCTCGAAGGGCCTGCATACCCACCCCTTCGACCGGTACCCCGCAAGGCATCCGCCCCGGATGCCGCGCGCCCTGCACATTGCCCCAAACATCCTCCGCCCCCTGCGCGCCAGGAGGAGGCTGGGAGGGGGTCGCCGCCAACAAAATCCCCGGCACCGCCAACCCCCTCCTCAATCCTCCCCCTCCAAGCAGGGGGAGGAGGCGGACCGACCACACCTCCCAAACCTCTGTCATCCTGAGGAGAGATCCGAAGGATCTCGTCCCGAAGGGGCATCCCGAGCACCCGGCGGTCGCAGGTCTCACAATCCCGGTCCCCACGGTCACAATTGCGGTCCCGCCCTAGCCAGGCCCCGCCGCCGGGCCCACCTATCACCGGACCAGTGCCGGTCGCCCACATGCCCCTCCGGCCCTCACTAAGACGTTGAAAACACAAATAAATTTGGCCTCGTTGGCAACCGAAAAGCATTAAGGCATCGAAAAGAAAGGAAATATTTGGGTTCGTTTGGCAATACGGCGTTTGCCACCCTCCTTCGAACCCAAGACCCTAGGAAAACAGCGGCTGTTGGCTTTGTTTCGTCCTGCGGGACCAATCGACGGCAGCCTTTTAACCATGCGGCGCCTCAGGATGAGCCGATCGCGCGCGGCATGGTGCTGTGGGCGCACCGCAACGCCGGCACAATTTTTTGCAGCTCATCCTGAGGCGCGGCCCCTTGGGCCGCGTCCCGAAGAACAATTCGCTATAAGGACAGCCCCCATGATGTCACCCACAGCCACATGACCGACACCATCTTTGCGCTCTCCAGCGGCCAGGGCCGGGCCGGCGTCGCGGTCATCCGTGTCTCGGGCGGGGCCGCCGCCGATGCGGTGACCGCATTGACCGGCCGGCCACCCGGGCCGCCGCGCACGCTGCAACGGCGCACCCTAAGATGTGCCGACGGCGCGACCCTCGACGACGCGATGGTGGTGTGGTTCGGCGCGCCGAAAAGTTTTACCGGCGAAGACGTCGCCGAGTTCCATGTCCATGGCGGTCGCGCCGTCGTCGCGGCGGTGCTCGACGTGCTCGACAATGTGCCGGGATGCGTGCCGGCCGACGCCGGCGCCTTCACGCGGCGGGCCTTCGACAACGACAAACTCGACCTGACCCAAGTCGAAGGCCTTGCCGATTTGATCGACGCCGAAACCGAAGGTCAACGTCGCCAAGCGCTGCGGCAACTCGATGGCGCGTTGGGCGCATTGTACGAATCATGGCGGGCGCGATTGGTGCGCGCGCTTGCCCACCTCGAAGCCGACATCGACTTTCCCGACGAAGATCTGCCCGACGACGTGCCCGACGCGGTGCGCGGCGATCTCGATACGCTGGCCGCCGAGATGACCGCGCACCTGAACGACGCCGGCATCGGCGAGCGCACCCGGCATGGCTTTCACGCCGTGATCGTGGGCGCGCCGAACGTCGGAAACTCAAGTATAATCAACAGTTTAGCGAAGCGCGACGCGGCCATCGTCGCGGCCACCGCGGGCACCACGCGCGACGTGATCGAGGTGCAGCTCGATGTCGCGGGCCTGCCGGTCACGCTTGCCGACACCGCCGGGTTGCGTGACGCGGGCGACGATGTCGAACGCGAAGGCATTCGCCGCAGCCATGCGCGCTCGGCGGCGGCCGATCTCAAGATCGCGGTATTCGATGCGACGACGTGGCCTACACGCGACGACGCCACCGCCGCGCTGGTCGATGACGCGACACTTGTTGTCGTCAACAAAATCGATTGCGCACCGCACGAGTCCGGCACGCCCGAGGCGCTCTTTGTGTCGGCGCGCGAGGGCACCGGGATGGATGCGTTGGTCGAGGCATTGCGCGCGCGCGTGATCGCGGCGACGGACGCCGCACCCGAAACGCCGCCGCTCACCCGGCTACGCCATCGCCGTGCCGTCGAAGAGGCGCATGCCGCGTTGGACCGGGCCCGCGACGCCGGCGCACCCGAACTGCGCGCCGAGGACCTGCGGCTCGCCGCCCGCGCGCTCGGGCGGATCACCGGCCGCATCGATGTCGAGGACCTGCTCGACGTCATTTTCAACGACTTCTGTATCGGCAAATAGGCGTGGTGGACTTTGTCCACAGGCCGGGGCTACAAACGCGCGATGTCTGCTGCGCCTGAAAACTCGTTCGATGTCATTGTCGTTGGCGGCGGTCACGCCGGCTGCGAAGCCGCCGCCGCCGCCGCCCGGGTCGGCGCGCGCACGCTATTGCTAACCCACCAGCGCGCCACCATCGGCGAAATGTCGTGCAACCCGGCGATCGGCGGTTTGGGCAAAGGCCACCTCGTGCGGGAAATCGATGCGCTCGACGGCCTGATGGGCCGTGTCGCCGATGCCGCGGGGATCCAGTTTCGTCTTTTGAACCGCCGCAAGGGGCCTGCGGTCCGCGGCCCCCGCGCCCAGGCCGACCGCGCGCTCTACCGCACCGCGATGCAAACCGCGCTGGGCGACACGCCGGGGCTCGCGATCGCCGAGGGCGGGGCCGAAGATCTCCTTGTCGAAAATGGTCGCATCGCTGGGGTCGTCACCGCGGATGGCCAACGGTTTCGGGCCGCCGCGGTGGTCGTCACCACTGGGACGTTCTTGCGGGGGCTCATTCATATCGGCGAGACGAAAATCCCCGCGGGCCGCGTCGGCGAAGCGCCGGCCATGGGCCTGTCGGCGCGGTTCAAGGACATCGGATTCGACCTCGGTCGCCTGAAAACCGGCACGCCGCCCCGGCTCGACGGGCGCACCATCGATTGGGCGGCGACCACGGTCCAGCCCGGCGACGAAGAGCCTGTGTTCTTTTCGTTCCTGACCTCAGAGGTCACCGCCCGTCAGGTGCCCTGCCACATCACCGGGACCACTGCGGCGACCCATGACATAATCCGCGACAACCTCACCCGCTCGCCGATGTATTCGGGCCAAATCGACAGTGTCGGACCGCGGTACTGCCCTTCGATCGAGGACAAAGTGGTGCGCTTCGGCGAAAAGCCGGGACACCAAATTTTCCTGGAACCAGAAGGACTTAGCGACCATACGGTCTATCCCAACGGGATTTCGACGTCGCTGCCGGAGGACGTCCAGCACGCGTTCCTGCGGACCATCCATGGGCTTGAAAACGTCGCTGTGGTCCGGCCGGGCTACGCCATCGAATACGACTATGTCGACCCGCGCGAACTCGCCCCGACCTTGGAGACCAAGCGGCTCCCGGGGCTCTACCTTGCCGGGCAGATCAACGGCACGACCGGGTACGAAGAAGCCGGCGCGCAAGGTCTTTTGGCCGGGCTCAACGCCGCCCGCCAGGCCGGTGGCGCCGACGCGATCGTCGTGGATCGGGCCACCGGGTATCTCGGGGTCATGGTCGATGACCTGGTGACCCGCGGTGTGAGTGAACCCTATCGCATGTTTACTTCGCGCGCGGAATACCGGCTCAGCCTCCGTGCCGACAATGCCGATCAGCGTTTGACCCCGGTTGGGCTGGCGGCCGGCTGTGTTGGGGCGGCCCGCTCCAAGGCGTTCGCCGCCAAAATGGATCGGATCGAGTCGGCCCGCGCCGCGGCCTCAGAGTTGACCCTGACCTCCAGCGCCGCCAAGGCGGCAGGTCTGGCGGTCACCGGCGACGGCGCCACACGGACCGCGCTTCAGTTGCTGGCGTATCCCGATGTCACCTTTTCCCGCCTCGCCGAGGTCTGGCCGGCGCTCGGCGACCTGGCGGTGGACGTGGTGGAACAGCTCGAAGTCGAGGCCCATTACGCCGGCTACCTGGCGCGCCAGTCGGCCGACATTGTCGCCTTCCGGAAGGACGAGAATTTGGCGCTGCCGGATGAACTTGACTTCGCCGCGGTGGGCGGTTTGTCGAACGAGGTCCGCGCCTTGCTCGCGCGTCACCGGCCCAAGACCCTGGGGGCGGCGTCGCGGATTCAGGGGGTGACGCCGGCGGCGTTGGTGGCGCTTCTGCGCTACGTCCGGAAGGGAAGCCAGCGCCTCAGCGCCTGATGTTTCACCTGAAACATTAGACAGGATCGGTGACCTATGTTTCACGTGAAACAGTGACCCCCGAGGAATTCCGCCAGGCCACCGGCGTGTCCGATGCGGCCTGTGACCGCCTGCGCCAGTACCTCGCGTTGCTGGAGAAGTGGCAGGCGCGGATCAATCTGGTCGGCCCTTCGACCTTGGCCGACCCGTGGCGCCGCCACCTCCTCGACGCGGCCCAGCTGCTGCCCCTCCTGCCAGACGGGCCCGGCCCGGTGGTCGACATGGGGGCCGGCGCCGGGATCCCCGGCCTCATTCTCGCGGCCTGCGGCGTGCCCGACGTTCACCTGATCGAGTCGATCGGCCGAAAATGCACCTTTCTGCGCGAAGCCGCGCGCCTCATTGGCTGCCCGGTCACGGTCCATGCCGCGCGCCTCGACGCCGTCACGTTGGACCGCCCCGCCCGTGTGGTGACGGCTCGGGCCTTGACGGCGATGGACGGGCTTCTCACCTATGCGGCACGATTCCAAGGACCGGCCACGCAATGCCTTTTCCTCAAGGGACAAGATGTTGTTATTGAATTGACCGAAGCCGCCAAATCTTGGAACATGCAGTACCGGCTTGTGGATAGCTTAAGCGATCCCAGCGGGCATATTGTTGTGGTGGAGGCTTTCGCCCATGTCTGACATGCCAACGACGACGGTTCCGGAAATGGCCGAAACCAAAAAGCATCGGGTCTACGTGATCGCCAACCAAAAGGGCGGCGTCGGCAAGACCACGACCACGATCAACCTGGCCACCGCCTTGGCCGCGGTCGGGAAGAGCGTTCTGGTGATCGATCTCGATCCCCAGGGGAATGCCAGCACCGGCCTCGGGTTCGATCAGGCGGATCGGACGGTCACGGCGTATGACGTGTTAACCGGCGGCGCCACCCTGCGCCAAGCAATCCGCCATTCGCCGATCCCGGGTCTCGACCTGGTGACCTCGACAGTTGACCTGCTGGGCGCGGAAATCGAGTTGATCGATATGGACCGGCGCAGCTACCGGGTCCGCGATGCGCTCGAGGCCGCGGATACCGACCACGATTTCATCCTGGTCGATTGCCCGCCCGCTCTGGGCCTGCTGACCCTGAACGCGCTCGCCGCGGCCGACGCGGTGTTGGTGCCGTTGCAGTGCGAGTTCTTTGCCCTCGAAGGCCTGAGCCAATTGTTGCGCACGGTCGATCGGGTGAAGCGCAGCTTCAACCCTGACCTCGAACTGACCGGGGTCGTGCTGACGATGTTCGACAAGCGCAACAACTTGTCCGAGCAGGTCGCGGCCGACGCACGCGGCCATCTCGGCGATAAAGTCTACGACACCATCATCCCTCGCAACGTGCGGATTTCCGAAGCGCCGTCCCATGGCAAGCCAGCCTTGCTGTACGATCATCGCTGCGCCGGCAGTCGGGCCTATATGGCGTTGGCCAAAGAATTCCTGCGACGCGAAAGCGTGCCGCTGGCGGCATGACGATGGAGGGCAGCATGGCCGAAGACACGCCGCGCAAGGGTCTGGGACGAGGACTTTCTGCGCTGATGGGCGATGACGACGAAGCCTACGCGTCGCCAGATCAGATCAAGTCGCAAAAGGACCTGCCGATCGAGTTCCTGATTCCGAGCCCGTTCCAGCCGCGCCACCGCTTCGACGAAAACGATCTCCGCGACCTCGTCGCCTCGGTCCGCGAACATGGCATCCTGCAGCCGATTTTGGTGCGCCGCCATGGCGATACCCCCGACCGCTACGAGATCCTCGCCGGCGAACGGCGTTGGCGGGCCGCGCAACAGGCCAAACTGACTAAGGTTCCGGTCGTCATCAAGGACTTCAACGACGAAGAGGCGCTCGAGGTCGCGCTCATCGAGAACGTCCAACGCGAGGACCTTACGCCGATCGAAGAGGCCCAGGGCTACCAGCGCCTCATCGATGAGTTCGACCATACCCAAGAGCAAGTCTCCAAACTCATCGGACGCAGCCGCAGCCACATCGCCAATACCTTGCGGCTTTTGAACCTGCCGATCGAAGTGCGCGAAATGCTGCACACCGGTTCGCTCACTGCGGGCCATGGCCGCGCGTTGTTGAACGATCCCAATCCGGTCGCGGCCGCCAAACAAATCGTTGCCGACGGTCTGAACGTGCGGGCCGCCGAGGCGCGCACGACAAAGAAAAAGAAGGCCCCGACCCGGGCGACCAAAGACGCCGACACCCTGGCGTTGGAGCGCGACCTCTCAACCGCTCTCGGTCTTCATGTCAGTGTCGATTTCAAGGGCGAGAAAAAGGGCGGTTCACTCCGGATCGATTACAAGACGCTCGAACAGCTCGATGACCTGTGCCAACGCCTGCTCCACCACGTCCCGCCCGACGATTCATCGGCCTGACCACCAATTCGTTTCGATTTTGCAACGAATGACGCGGGCCCGATGCCAGCCAGAGAAAGCCTCAGGTGCCGGCGGATCGGGCCGCTGCCGCGATCCGGATTAAGGCCCGCTCTAGCACCGGCGCCTCTGGCAACCCTGTTGTTTTGCAGCCTTGTTCCGCTTCCGTAACAATTTCGAGGGCGCGTCCCAGGTCGGCTGGCGTCCATCGTTGCATCTGCGCAGAGAACTCATACTGCTGTTTGAAAAACACCGGTGGCCGTAATTTCGCCATCGCCGCCTTCGGCGCGGCGCCGTTTTGATAGTCGGCTGCCGCCAACATCAGCCGCTGAAGATGGCGCCCCACCGCCCGGATCAACACCACCGGCGCGACACCTTCGCGAAACGCCCGCTGCAACGCCTCATCTAATCGCGCCGCGTTGCCCCCTGCGGTTGCGTACACTACTTCATCGGTCGACGCCGCTCCCACATCACCTACCGAGTTCTCGACATCGTCCGCGGTGATCGTGTCGCCATCGGCGCCTTTGAACAGGATCAATTTCTCGATCTCGCCGCGGGTCACGAGCCGATCACTGCCGAGCCGGGCGATAAGGTCATCAACCGCGGCACTTTCGATCCGAAGCCCGGCGTCCTTCACCGCCTGTCGCACCAACGTGGTGACGCTTTCCACGTCATCGACGTAACACGGCACCGCCGCCGCATTCTTCGCAGCCTCAAACGCCTTTCTTAGTGCGGACCGAGGCCCGAGGTCCCCTGCCTCAACCACAAAGAGCGCTTCGCTCCGTTCAAGGTCGAGGACGGGCTCGAAGGCCTTGACCAATTTATCGTCGGGCTGACGCACCAGCACGACCCGGCTTTCGCCGGTTAGGCTGATTGACGCGGATTCATCCAGAATGCGCGCTGGATCCTCGGCAAGCGCCCCGGCATCCAGTTCGACAAAGCGAAACGGATCATCACTGCCACCCAGCGCATTCTTGACCAAGGCGCGCCCGCGCTCGCGCACGAGGCCACCGTCCGGTCCATACACCAGGATCGCCACCACATTCTTCGGCGGTTTGCGGACAAACCCATCTGCTTGTCGTGCGGCAATTTTCATCGGTTTGGATCGTTAGTCCTCGGGCTCGCTAAAAAAAGCCCCGAGCCGCAGCGCAATGCTGTCGGCCACCTGCCGCGCGGCGCGCCGCTGGGCGTCGGCCTCGGCAGTAATGTTGGCAAATTCAGATTGCACGATGTTGAAGGCCGCAACCGACCGGGTGCGGCCCTGCGTAACCACTGTGTCATCTTCGGCTGACCGCAGCACAAAGACCGCTTCCAACGAAACGTTGAAACGCGTGGCTTGTTCGTCGCTTTGGAATGCGACCCCCTCTTTGGATTGGGTTAGGGCGACGGTCAGCGTGTACGCGGGGTTCGCCGGTTGTCCGTGCGGTGTCAGGCCGTCAATGAGTTGATTGCGCACTAACTGACCGACGCGATCGGGGATCGGGGCGATCGCAATAGAGCCGGTGTTCTGCTGAACGGTCGGTCCGGTCGACCTTTGGCCGTAAATCGGTTGGAACCCGCAAGCGGAAATCAACGCCGCAACCAAGACGAGCGCGGCTATCCCTTTAGACAACGATATTCACGATCTTATTCGGCACAACGATCACCTTGCGCGCGGGTTTGCCGTCCATGGCCCGCTGGACATTCTCAAGTTCCAGGGCCGCAACCTCAAGCGCGCTTTTGTCCATGTCCACCGGTACCTCCAAGGTGCCGCGGAGTTTCCCTTTGACTTGAACCGCTATGGTCACGGTGTCATCGGCGGCAAGCGAAGGATCAGCGATCGGCCAGGCTTCTTCGGCCAAAAGGGTGGTATGGCCAAGCCGGTGCCAAAGCTCCTCGGCGAGGTGCGGCATCATTGGGGCCACCAACCGAACCAAGGTTTCTACACCCTCGCGGAGGACAAGCCCGCCGACGTCTTCGCAGTCGATGAGCGTGTTGGTCAGTTCGTAAAGGCGGGCGACGGCGCGGTTGAAGCGCAGCGAATCGAGATCTTCGCTGACGGCGATGATTGTTTTGTGCACGGCGCGGCGCAAAGCCTCGTCGCTCTTTCCCGTCGCTGCACCTGTCTCTGCATTTGCCAGTTCATCGAGCGCCCCGAGCACCAGGCGCCACAAACGATTTGTAAACCGCCAGGCGCCTTGGACGCCCGCCTCGGTCCACTCTAGGTCGCGCTCCGGCGGGCTGTCAGACAACATGAACCAACGCGCGGTATCGGCGCCGTATTGATCGATAATCGATCCCGGATCGACGACGTTCTTCTTCGACTTCGACATCGATTCCGACCGACCGACTGTCACCGGCGTGCCGTCGTCGGTTTTGGTCGGTGGACCGTTATCGTGGAACGTCAGTTCTTCCGGATAGAGCCACTTGCCGTCTGCGCTTCTATAGGTTTCGTGGCAGACCATGCCTTGCGTGAACAATCCGGCGAAGGGTTCGTCCAGCGCAACGTGTCCGCATTGCCGCATCGCGCGGACGAAGAACCTGGAATAAAGCAGGTGCAAAATCGCGTGTTCGATCCCGCCGATGTACTGATCGACCGGCAGCCAATAGTCGACCGCGTCTTTTTCAACCGGCGCGTCCGCGCGTGGCGAACAAAACCGTGCGAAATACCACGACGAATCGACAAACGTGTCCAGCGTATCGGTTTCGCGCGCCGCCGCCGCGCCGCAACTCGGGCAGTCGACATGTTTCCAGGTAGGATGATGGTCGAGCGGGTTGCCCGGTTTGTCGAAGGTAACGTCGTCGGGCAGCTCGACCGGTAACTCAGCGACCGGTACCGGCACGACGCCGCAATCCGGACAGTGGATGACCGGCACGGGGCAGCCCCAATAGCGTTGCCGCGAGGCTCCCCAATCGCGCAATCGGAAATTGACCGTGGTCACGCCGCAGCCCAGCGCAGCCAGGCGTTTGGCCATTTCGGCTTTGGCGTCCGGTACCGTCATGCCATCGAGAAAATCCGAATTGATGAGTCGCCCATCCTCGACGAAGGCCTCGTTCCCCACCGCAAAATTTTCGGCGTCGGCATCTTTTGGGGCAACCACCGGGATGACATCGAGCCCGAGCTTGCGGGCGAAGTCCAAGTCGCGCTGATCGTGTGCCGGGCAACCGAAGATCGCCCCGGTGCCGTAGTCCATCAGCACGAAGTTCGCGATAAAGACCGGTAGTTCGCGACCGTCGAAAGGATGAATCGCGCGCAGGCCGGTATCGAACCCCTTTTTCTCGGCGCGTTCGATCACCGCTTCGCTGGTGCCCATGCGATTGCACTCGGCGATGAATGCGGCAGCGTCCGAATTGCCCTCGGCGATTTGCTTGGCCAACGGGTGATCCGGGGCGAGCGCGCAAAAGGTCGCGCCGAACAGCGTGTCGTGCCGGGTCGTGTAGACCTCCAGGCCTTCGTCGCGGTCCTTCAAATCAAACGTCAGGCGCACGCCCTCCGATCGCCCGATCCAGTTCTCCTGCATCAGTCGCACGCGTTCGGGCCAGCGATCGAGCGCCTTCAACGCGGCGAGCAGGTCGTCGTTGAAGGCGGTGATCCGGAAAAACCATTGGCTGAGTTCGCGTTTTTCGACCAACGCGCCCGAGCGCCAACCGCGGCCGTCGATGACTTGTTCGTTGGCGAGCACCGTGTTGTCGACAGGGTCCCAGTTGACGACCGATTCGCGACGGTAGACCAGATCTTCCTTAAGCATCTCCAGGAAGAGTTGTTGCTGGTGGCGGTAGTACCCGGGATGGCAGGTCGCAATTTCGCGCGACCAGTCCAGCGACAAGCCCATGCTTTTCAGCTCGGCCCGCATCGCGTCGATGTTGCTGTAGGTCCATTCGGCCGGATGCACACCCATGTCGCGCGCCGCATTCTCGGCCGGCAACCCGAAGGCGTCCCATCCCATTGGGTGCAACACGTTGAACCCACGCGCGCGTTTGTAGCGCGCCACGACATCGCCCAAGGTGTAATTGCGGACATGCCCCATATGGATGCGGCCCGACGGATAGGGGAACATCTCAAGTACGTAATATTTCGGTCGGGTCGGATCGGTGTTGGCCTCGAAGACCTTGCGGTCGTCCCAGACCTTTTGCCAGCGGCTCTCCGCTTCTTTGGCGTTGTAGCGCTCGATCTCGGCGGTCATGTCGTCAACGATTCCTGCGTGTCGGGGCGGCTTCCTTAGCGCAACGGCTGGGCGTTCTCAATGACCTGTCCGAACGTTGGGCTAAGTCGGGTTCGTTGACGGGGCGGCTGGGTTAGCCGCCGGTAAAGGTCGAGTTGATTCGCAACTGCCGCGCGCGGGTCAGGATCGCGTTTTCCAGCGTCACGGACGTCTCCGCCGCGGGGCGGACATCGGCCCACTCACGGTTGCCGTCGCGTTGCTGCTTGAACAAGGCCACCCGGATGCCGTCGGCGCGTAGACGCTTGTCCAAAATATAGACCGTCATTTTGAACCGCTCGCTTGGCGTTTCCGGCGGACTGAACCAATCGGTAATGATCACGCCGCCGAACGGATCGGCGGAGGCCAGCGGCATAAACGAAATGGTGTCGAGCGAGGCGCGCCACAGGAAGCTGTTGACGCCGATGCCGCCGCCGCCCTGTTCGTCGTCATCACCGCCGCGCAGGATCGCCAGCCCCTCGGGCCCGAAAATACTCCCGCCGGTCTGGGCGTTCGCCACGCTTTCAGGCACCGAGGCGCCGCGACCCACTTCGACGTAGTCCTCGCTTTCGTCGCGCTGGACATTGGCGCAGGCGGCGAGGGCAAGCAACGCAACCAGAACGGTGGGCTTGAGGCGCGGTCGGCGAAAAATCGTGTGCGTCATGTCTTTAATGTTAGCTCCGTGACTTGGCGTCGCGCGACGGCCCCGAGTTCATGGTACAACGATGGCATTAATAGGGCATCAGCGAACTGCGGCATAGCCGCGCAAGACGGCGAATTATATGCGCATCAAGGTCGAACTGGATGGCGGGGTCAGGCTGTTATGGTCGACCCCAGTGTTGCAGCGTCGTTTTGAGGGGGCGGCCGACCTCAACGCGGCCCTGATCGACATCATTCATCAGCGCGAAACGGACGATGTCGGCATCGGCAAAAGCGTGGTCGGGGGCTGGCACTCGCGCGAGGACGTGATGGCCTGGCCGGAACCGGAGATCGGCCAGCTGCGCGATTGGATCGTCGAGGCGGTCAAGACCCTCATGCTACCGACGACCGGTAAAGCGGCCGAGGCGACCGGCGCTGCGGGCACGATCTCGGCGTGGGCCAACATTCTGCGTCCGGGCGGATACCATCGCATGCACACCCATCCGGGCTGCGTTTGGTCCGGGGTCTACTACATCGAGACGGGCACGCCTGATCCCGATCATCCAACCGCGGGGCGGCTAGAACTTTACGATCCTCGCACAGCGGTCGAAATGATGGCCTTGCCGGAGACCCCCTTCGGCCAGCCGGTATTGGTCGATCCGGAGCCGGGTATGATGGTGGTCTTCCCGAGTTGGCTGCGCCATATGGTTCACCCGTTCGTCGGGGAGGGCGAGCGCATTACCATCGCTTGGAATATGCTCCTCGAAACCGGAACAACCAATAGGCGAAAATAAGGCGTTAAGCGGCCATTTATACACGCAGGGGTTGTTTTTCGACCACATCTTCGCAAAGCCTTGCAACCATACGCAATCAAACGACAATCTGCCGGTGTGTTATCGACGCCACAGTGCGCGAATAAAGACACAGAGAATCATTTCAAATGTTGCAGGTGATCGGGCCTTTGGCCAAACTGCGCCGGTCCAAGTACGTAACGACAACAATACGCTTGGCGGCTTGCTAGGCGTCTCTGAGAGAGGTAATTAATGAAAAAGGCACTTATCGGAACCTCGGCGCTCATCGCCGTTGGTCTCCTGACGGCGCAAGGCGCCAGCGCTGCTGACCGTATTTCGCTCGGTCTCAGCGGTAACTATCGTGTCCTCGGCGGCATCGTGAACCAGGACGATGGTACGAATGAGTCCGTTGCCGGCGCCCGCGATCACGGTATCGGTACGGACGGCAAGATCAACTTCTCGGGCAGCACCACGCTCGACAACGGCATCGAAGTCGGTGTTCGTGTTGAACTCGAAGCCCAGACTGTCGCCGATACGATCGACGAGCACTACATCTGGATCGAGAACACGGACGTCTGGGGTCGCATCGAAATGGGCGATCGCGACGGCGCCGACAACAAGATGGGCGTGCTTGCACCCTTCGTCTTTGGTGTGGCCATCGTCGGTGTTCAGACCATTCAGTTGGCGAGCGCGCCGGGTGCCGCTGGTGCCAGCTCGTTCGGCAGCACCAACTCTGCTGCGGTGCCGATCGTTGTGCCGGGCCTGTCGGGTGACTCGACCAAGATCACCTATTACACGCCGCGTTTCTCCGGCGTTCAGTTGGGTATCTCCTACACCCCGGAATCCACCGAGAACCTCGGCGCGGGCTTCGGTACGCCGGTTGCGGCGCTGGAGAACACCAACGGCGATCTCAGCGAGATCCTCGAAATCGGTGGTAACTGGAACGGCAGCTTCGGCGGTGCCTCGGTTCGCGCTTCGGCAACCTACGCTTCGGCTGACGGTGAAAACGCCGCCGGTGCCACGCGAAACGATCTTGACGAGTGGACCGGTGCGATCAGCGTTTCGATGAACGGCTGGTCTTTCGGTGGTCAGTACCAGAACGGTGAGACCAATGGTGGTGCCGCGAGCACGACCGTGCAGCGCGACGATA
>Ga0181579_10000483_pt1 | contig 31962 bp, 29 predicted proteins | sample 071ome_24_FD_132996 | JGI IMG/M metagenome (GOLD analysis project Ga0181579, IMG submission 132996) | Coastal salt marsh microbial communities from the Groves Creek Marsh, Skidaway Island, Georgia - 071402CT metaG (megahit assembly) | ecosystem: Environmental > Aquatic > Marine > Intertidal...
GCCAGCAGCAGGGTCATGCCGTCGGTCCGACGTTCGACCTCGTCTCTCGGCGTTGTACGGGTCAGCAGCAACACCCGTTCAGACTGCAAAGCCTTGGTGGTCCATACTTTCCGGCCGCGAACAATGTACTGATCCCCTTCTCGGCGTGCGGCGGTTTTAATCGACGTGGTATCGGTTCCCGCATCAGGCTCCGTAACACCGAATGCCACGTGCAGTTCGCCTCGAGCAACGGCGGGCAAGTATTTTTGCTTCATTTCTTCCGAGCCGTACTTCACCACTGGCTCCATGCCGAACATGGACAGGTGCAGGGGCGTCGCGCCGTTCATGGCAGCACCAGAGGCCGCTACCTCTTCCAGAACAATACTGGCTTCAGTGATCCCTCGCCCACTGCCTCCGTAGGCTTCGGGAATGGCAATACCAATCCAGCCTGCTTCGGACATGGTGTTGTAGAAATCCCAAGGAAACTCGTGGTCGGCGTCTTTTTGCGCCCAATACTCGTCGGGAAAATCCTCGCATACCTTGGCCACAGCATCGCGGATCAAGTCTTGTTCTTCAGTCAGTGCAAAATCCATAAACCCCCCAGTTTGTTCACGCCCGCACCGCATGGATCCGGACCTAAATTCCAGACAAACCATTGGCGAGGCGGCTCAGAAAGTATAAAACAATCCCCAGCCGCCAACGTTACCACCCACAGCGGAGGAATCTATGACATCTGAACACACGCTCACCCTGAACACGGAACGTATGCAGGCCCGAATCGGGGACGGTATTGGCTGGATGATTTTCAACAACCCCGCCAGACACAATGCGCTATCTCTGGAAATGTGGGAAGGCATTGGCGACATTTTGGAGCACTTCGCCGCCAACCCGGAGGTACGCGTGATTATCATGCGCGGCGCCGGGGGCAAAGCCTTCGTCTCCGGCGCCGATATCTCAGAGTTCGATAAAGAGCGAGCCAACGCTGAACAGCGCGCCAGTTACGGCGTTATCGCCGGGCGGGCCACAAACTGGCTGACGAAAATTGAAAAACCGCTGATTGGATTAATTGAGGGCTATTGCATTGGCGGCGGCTTGGCAACTGCGCTGTCGGCGGATGTACGTTTCGCCACGCCGGATTCCCGCTTCGGTATTCCCGCCGCCAAACTGGGGCTTGGTTACGAATACGAAGGACTATCCAAGCTCGCCAGACTGGTCGGCCCCAGTCGCGCCCGAGACATCATGTTCTCAGCTCGGTTTATGCCTGCGGACGAGGCTAAGGAGATGGGTTTGGTTAACTTCATATACGAACGTGAAGACATCGAAAGCGCCTGCATCGATTACGCAACCACCATCGCAGGCAACGCTCCGCTTACTGTAAAAGCGGCCAAAGCGGCCCTAAATGCCTGGGAGCGCGGCGGTCGGACCGACGAGGTTGAGGCGGTTCGCGCCATGATCGACGACTGCTTCAACAGCGAAGATTACAAAGAGGGACGCAAAGCCTTTGCCGCGAAACGTAAACCCAACTTCAAAAACTGCTGAGGCGTTTACGCTGCCTTGACGAGACCTTCTGTTAAAATCGCGGCTTTCCGCAATTAAGGCGACACCATGAGCCAAGCCGTCACTGCCTGCGTCATTGTTATCGGCAACGAGATTTTGTCCGGCCGCACCCAAGACATAAATCTCAATCACATTGCCACCACTCTGGGCGGCTGGGGTATCCAAGTGCATCACGCGCGGGTTATTCCCGATGACGAGGACATCATCGTGAACACGATCAACGAGGTGCGGGAAACCTACGACTACGTGTTCACCACCGGCGGCATTGGCCCCACCCACGACGACATCACCGCCGTGTGCATCGCCAAGGCATTTGGCGTGCCCATCATCCAGCATCCCGACATCGAAGAGCGCATCCGGCGACGACCTGCGCCGGACGACGTTATGGCATCGCGCCTTCTCATGGCCCGAGTGCCGCAAGGCGCAACCCTGATCGACAACCCCAGCGGCGGCCCGCAGGGGTTTGCCATGGAAAATGTGCATGTGATGGCCGGCATTCCGCGAGTTATGCAGGCTATGCTTTCAACCTTAGACGGCAAACTCACCACCGGACCCGTGATTCGCAGCCACACGGTTCGGGCCTACACCGGTGAAAGTTCCATTGCAGATGCCCTAGCGCTGATTCAGCAAGAACACCCTGGCGCCGACATCGGCAGCTACCCCTTCCTGCGGGAGGACCGGTACGGCACGCACTTGGTTATTCGCAGTTCGGACGTAGATCTGCTGCGGCTTGTCGCCGACGCGATAATGGCAGCCGTGAGAAACATTGGCGAAACACCCGAAGACCTTGGCCTCGACGCCGACGCCAGCGCCTAAGCTGGCTCGCCATTAATGACGGCAACAAGCCCAAGATCCGTGCAGCCCAATACGATCCCCCAGCGGCGCGGGTCACGTCTTAAGGCTGTCCCAAGACTGATCGTCATCGCCTGCTTGGTATTTTTTCACCAACCGACCTTGGCGGCCTATACAGCCACCGCCGTTACAACCAACCAGCCCCAAAGCCAATTCAACAGCGGCGCGCAAGCCAATCGCGCCCTGGCTGCCCAAGCAGCGCTGCACAACTGCCGTCAGGCCTTGGCCGTTAGTAATCCAACCAACAGCGTTTGCGAACTCGCTTTTATGGACGACCAGCCAGTAGCCGCCGCCGCAACCATTCGTGCAAGCACCGATAACGCGCCCCTGTACCTTTGGCGTTTTGACTCTGCCAGCGCGACGGTTTTTATTGCCGGCACAGTACACGTGCTCAAAGAGGCCCTGCACCCCTTGCCGCGACAGTTTGAGCAGGCTTACTACCAGACCGAGAAATTGGTATTGGAGGTGGATTTAAGCCGTTATCCCCCCGCCGAGGTAAACGCCAAAACGCTGGCCTACGCTAGGCTGGGTGATCAGTCGCTGCGCCAAGTCATGCCAGCGGCACTTTATGACCAACTCGTTCAGGCCGGAATGACCTACGGCCTACCCGTGGGCCAATTGCAGGCTTACCAGCCTATGTTGGCTTTTCAGCAACTAACGCTTTTGGGAATGACTGCGCTGGGCTACGAGGGCGATTTCGGCGTGGAGCATGTCATTGGACAACTGGGGCAGCGTGGTCGCGAAGACATTTTGCAGCTGGAGTCTTTGGACTTTCAGCTTAACCTACTGTTCAACCAGCCCATCGACACCCAGCTGGCCGTGCTGGATCAGGCGCTCAGCGACCTCCCTGAACTCGAGAGCAGTATCAGCCAATTAATGACCGCCTACTTTCAGGGCAACGACGACGCCCTGCTGGCAATTCTGACCGCGCAGACCGGCGACCACCCGCTGGCCAAGGCCTTCAACGATCAGCTTATCGACCAGCGTAACCGCGGCATGGCAAAAAAAATCGCCGGCTACCTTGAAACACCCCATAGCTACCTAGTCTTAGTTGGCGCCGGGCACCTGGTCGGGCCAAGCAGTATCATTGCGGAACTTGCTAGGGCGGGTATTCACGGCCAGCGCATAGGCGCCGACCAGTCTATTCATCACCCCGTACATTACCCCAAACATCATTCCACTAATCACCGCGAGCACTGATTCATGCCGAATCTGCCACCATTTAATCCAGCCCTAGGTCTTGGCAATCCAAACGTGCAGACCATCGTCAGCAGCGTCGGGCGAAAGCTGTTCAAACCCAACTGGCTCGACAACTTTCTAGCCCAGTCTGAGCATCGAGACATTCATGTGATGGGCCAACATCTAACCGCAAGATACACCCGCGCCCGTCAGCCCGATGCGCCGGTGGTCATCATCATCCACGGCTGGCTTGGCAGCGCGGACTCCAGTTACGTTTTGTCTTCCGCTCAAGCATTACATCAAGCGGGCTTTCAGGTGGTCAGACTGACTCTGCGGGATCACGGCAATACCGCCCATCTAAATGAGGGTTTATTCCATTCAGCCATGACCGATGAGGTGGTCGCGGCAGCGCAATTCATCATGCAGGATTTTCCCGATAGCCGAATCGGCGTCATGGGCTTTTCCATGGGCGGCAACTTTGCCCTGCGCCTTGCTAAGCACCTGCCGGCACTCGTTACCTTGGCCATTTGCCCGGCCATCAGTCCTGCTCACACAGTGGAGCAAATCGGCGGCAGCCTAATTTATCAAAAGTACTTTATGGGCAAGTGGCGAACCTTGTGGGAGCAAAAGCAGCGAGCGTTTCCCGACAGCTATGACTTCTCAGCTCTTGCCAACCATTCCAGCATCCAAATTCTGACTGAGATTTTTATCGCCGAACACACAGAATTCGCTCACATAGATGACTACTACGCGGCCTACGACCTGCGAGGTGATGCCTTGGCCGGCGTCAGCGCAACGATCTTGGCGGCCGAAGACGACCCCATCATTCCGCCCGAACACTATCGGGATTTGCCCGCATCCATCGACATTGAACTCACCCGCAAAGGCGGGCACACGGCCTACATTAAGAACTGGCGGCTGGAGAGCTGGGTAGACGATTACGCCGAAGGTTTCTTTACTAAGCGCCTAGGTTAACCTGCGCCTGGGCGCAGAGATTTACCAAGATTGGGGCGTATTGCTGGCAACGTGTAGCGGCCACGGTCGCCTAGTTTCTTGTGCAATATTTTCGGCTAACGCTTCGGGGGTGACCACGTAGCAGTTCGCAGCTTTTGGCTCATCGTTAAACGTAATACCCCCTTCGATGCACTTGTGAAACGTTGCTCCAAGCTTATTTGCCACGGCGATGCTGGCGGCATTATCCGGTTGAATCAGCAACTCCACGCGCGCCAAGTTCAAGTGCTCAAAAGCCCAGCGCAAGGCCTGCATCGCAGCCGAAGTACAAACGCCCCGACCCGTGGCGTCACGAGCCACCCAATAACCCATTCTGGCCACCGGCGTATCCGGCACCGGCACGTTAATTTCCATACAGCCCAGAATTGGGTTGCCGCGCACAGATGCGGAATCTAGGGACACAATGGCCCAGCGAAAAACGGCGCCACCCGACCACAAGGCCATACTTTCACGAATCCAAGAATGAGCGACACTGAGGGTATAGCGTGGCGTGCACCAGTCCAGCCACGGCCCCACATGACCCACAGAGCTCAGCACCGCTCGCTGAAGGTTGCTGGTATCACTTTCTTTGAAGGGTCGAATTGTTATCTGCACGGGCATACCTCATAAACGCCCCTCTATTGCAGAGTATTTGCCCCGCTACCGCACTACCGTTCGTCTGGAAAACGCTACCACTGATCGATAAAGATCCTTAATTGGACTGTTTTGGCGGTTGCCGGAAGAAATAAGCCAACGCCACGAGGACCACGGCGATGCCCAGATAGTAGTTCACCATGTAGGAAAAAATCGGCGACATACTGGACAAACCGCCGTCTGTCGCTTCGCCACCCAACAAACCGGCGAGCACGCCCCCAATAGCCGACGCCAAAAACCACAGACCGAACATCTGACCGACGTAACGTCTAGGCGAGTAGCGGGAGAAGGCCGACAAACCGATAGGAGACAAGGCCAATTCTCCCCATGTTTGCAGCAGGTAAGTAATCAACAGCCACTGCAAGCCAATGGGCGCAGACTCAAGAGCAACGCCAACCGCCAGCAACATTACTAAGAAGCTCATGCCCATAAAAAACAGACCAAGCGCAAACTTAAGCGGCAGCGACGGATCTAGATTGCGCCGTCCAAGCCACGCCCAAAAGGCGGCAAACATCGGCGCGAAGATCACCACATAAATGGGGTTAAAAAACTGCACCCAAGACACCGGCATGTCGTAGCCGAGAATATTCAAATCCGTGAAGTCTCTGGCAAACAGATTCAGGCTGGCCCCGGACTGATCAAAACCCGACCAAAACGCCGCAGCAGCCACAAACAGTAAAAACAGTAGCAGCACATTTTTGCGCTCGGCGGCATCCAGACCCGCGAAAACGAACAGATACAAAAAGTACAGACAGGCAATAGTGGTCAAAAAGTAGGCAAAATTCTCGGCGAACTCGCTGGCTTTAACATTGATCACACCGGTGCCAAAGAGAATCACCAAAACAGCCGCGCCCACGGCGACAATGGTTGCCCAACGCGCCAAGGCGCTGCGTTTGGCTTGTGGCATGTCGTTCGGCTCGCGCCCGGCGTCTCCCAGCCACTCACGAGTCCGGACGTATTGGGCCACCCCCAGCAACATGCCCACACCCGCAGCACCAAAACCCCAGTGCCAGCCGATCTTTTCACCCAGATAGCCGCACACTAAAAAACCGATGACCGAACCAATGTTGATGGACATGTAAAAAATCGTAAAACCCGCATCCCGACGCGGATCGTCTTCGGCGTACAGCTTACCCACGATGGTGGAGATATTGCTTTTCAACAGTCCAGTGCCAATGGCGACTAGGCCTAAGCCAAAGAACAGGCCGGACTCAATTGGTACGGCCAAGGTCAGGTGGCCTAGGGCGATGATGACGGCCCCGTAAAACACCGCGCGTTGATGACCCAACAAATTGTCTGCCAACCACCCTCCTGGGACCGCCAAGAAATAAACCATGCCCACGTATATTCCGTAGATGGCCTGCGCTTCCAGCTGACTCATGCCCAGCCCGGCGTTAGCCGTGGTCACGGCACCGGTCATATAAAGCACCAAAAGCGCGCGCATGCCGTAGTAGGACATACGCTCCCACATCTCGGTTAGAAACAAGGTTCTCAGCCCAATCGGGTGTCCGAAAAATTCCGCGTTTGCTGCCGTCACGATTTTATCCTTATGTGTTGGCCCAATGGTCGGCTAAATCCTGCACCGGCCGGTCAAGCTGACGTTTGCTCGAATCATAACCAGCCAATCGCCTTGGGTTAGTTTTCGACCGATGGCTCAGCCGATAACTGCGTTGGCGGGTACTTCTCAAGCAGCTCAGTCGCTCTACTGGGTCGCGGCAACAATTCCCCGCCGCAGTTAGGGCATTGGCCCATATCTCCTGCACAGCTGGCGCAAAACGTACATTCAAAGGAGCAGATATAGGCCCCCGTCTGATCCGCCGGTAACCCTTGTTGGCAGCGTTCACACTGTTGCTTCATCTTCAGCACGGTTCACTCCTTTATTGTGGATCCAGCTCAAACCGAAAGCAGACCTTGAGCCGGCTAGTTGACTGCCGACAAATCCCCCGGCCAGTCTCCTGCGTTAAGCAGCGTAGACGGTAGCTTCTTTCCCAGAACCGGTTCAAGCCAATCAGCCCCGGCCAGCACTGCTGCCATCTCTAGGTCGTGATGCACCTCACAGCGATTCAGCATGTACACCAAGTCCTCGGTCGCAATGTTGCCGCTGGCATTGGGTGCAAAGGGACAACCGCCAATACCGCCAATGCTGGCATCCAGCGTGGCCACGCCCGCGAGCAAGCTGGCGTAGGCATTGGCGATCCCGGTATTGCGGGTGTCATGAAAGTGGGCGCGCATGGGCACATCGCCGGCCAACGATTTCAGCGCAGTGAATGTCTGTTGCACCTGCCACGGCACCCCAACACCTATCGTATCTGCCAAGGCAATTTCCACCGGCCCGGCTTGCAGCAGAGATTCAGCCGCCTCCAGTACGTCACTCATGGGCACATGGCCTTGAAAGGGACAACCAAACGCCACCGCCAAGGTAACCTGCACAGGAAACCCCGTCAGCTTGCCGTCACGAATCACCTCTGTGGCCATGGCAACGGCATCGCGCACGCTTTGGCCCTGATTGCGCTGGCCGAATGTATCGCTCACCGGCACCACCAGTCCCGCTTCGTCCAGACAAGTTTCGCGCAGGCGGCGATAGCCCCGCTCATTCAAGATCAATCCGGTATAACGCACATCCGCCCGCTGGGGTAAACCCGCACACACCGCCTCTGCATCGGCCATCTGGGGTACCCGTTGGGGATGCACAAAACTCGTTACCTCCACGCGCCGACTGCCCGCCGCCAGTGCGTAATCCACCAGCTGCAGCTTTTGCTCAGTGGTCAACAACACATCCTCGTTCTGCAGGCCGTCCCGGGGACTGACCTCCATCACGGTCACGGACTCGGGCAGGTGCATTAGAAGCCCTCGCGCAGGCTGACGGTTTTATTAAACACCGGCAGATCACCCTGTGCCTGAGGATCTTTGCAAAAATACCCCTGACGCTCGAACTGAAAACGTTGATCCGAGTGGGCGAGGATGGCCGGCTCCGCTATCGCGTTTAGGGTGGTGAGAGAGTCGGGGTTAATGTCGTCTAAAAAGGTCGCCGAAGACGGATTGGGCACTTTAAACAGCCGTCCATAGTCCATCACCTGCACGGGCACGCCAGCCTTGGCATCAACCCAGTGAACGACTCCCTTGGGTTTCAAACCCGAGGTGTCTTGGCCACTTTTCGAATCGGGAAAGTACGTGCAGTTAAGCTGCACCACGTTGCCAGCCTCATCTTCAATCACGTCGTCGCAGCGAATAATATAGGCATAGCGCAAACGCACCATTTCGCCGGGGGACAAACGCTTCCATTTCGGCGGCGGCTCCTTGGCGAAGTCCTCTTGTTCGATAAACAGCTCGGCGCCAAACGGTAACTGCCGTCGGCCAAGATCTTGGTTCTGAGCGTGCCAAGGACCATCAAGCTCTTCACTACCCTGGTAATTGGTAATCACCACCTTCAGGGGCTGCAGCACGGCCATACCCCGGGGCGCGCTGGCTTCCAGATCTTTGCGAATGCAGAAATCCAGCAGATTCATTTCGATGATGTTGTCTTGCTTGGTGACCCCAATACGCTGACAAAATTCCCGGATGGCACTGGCAGGCACACCCCGGCGGCGCAGGCCTGCAATGGTAGGCATACGCGGATCATCCCAGCCGCTAACCAACTGCTCATCCACCAAGCGGTGCAGCAGGCGCTTACTCATTACCGTGTATTCCAGCCCAAGCCGAGAAAACTCGATCTGAGGCGGGTGGTAGTTCATGTGAATGTTTTCTAACACCCAATCGTAAAGCGGCCGGTGGTCGGCAAATTCCAGCGTGCACAGGGAATGCGAAATATGCTCGATGGCATCGCAAATGCAGTGGGTGAAGTCATACATGGGGTAGATGCACCAGCTGTCTCCGGTGCGCTGGTGGGTTGCGTGACGAATGCGATAAATAACCGGGTCACGCATGTTCAAGTTGGGGGATGCCATGTCGATCTTTAATCTGGCCACATGGGCGCCGTCGGCAAACTCGCCCGCGCGCATGCGCTGAAAGAGGTCCAAATTTTCTTCTACGCTGCGGTCACGGTACGGGCTGTCTTGACCGGGTTCCGTCAGCGTGCCTCGGGTGGCGCGCATCTGTTCAGGGTCCAGTGAACAGACATAGGCCTTGCCCTCGCGCATCAGGCCCTGGGCGTATTCGTAAATCTGCTCAAAGTAATCTGAAGCGTGGGTTATGGCCTTCCAGTCATAGCCCAACCACGCCACGTCTTGTTGGATCGACTCCACGTATTCATTGCTTTCTTTCACCGGATTGGTGTCATCGAAACGCAGAAAGGTGTCACCGCCGTATTCCTGGGCAACACCAAAGTTCAGGCAGATACTTTTCGCATGACCGATGTGCAGGAAGCCGTTTGGCTCCGGGGGAAATCGCGTAATAACACCATTGTCCAAAACATTGTCGGCTCGGTCTTTTTCAATGCGTTGACGAATAAAGTCTGTGGTTTCGTTTTCCATTACTACCTTGAACGTTGGGTAAGAGGCTGTGACCTCGCGTTAGAACCACAATTGTGAAAGGTCAGTGCTGGAAAAACCATGCCTGCCGGTAGAATTTTATCCATTGCGCGCATCTAATGTGCAACGAGCCGGCTTGTTCTTGCAGGTTGCCAGCATATTAAAAGCCGTTTCGCCGCCAGTTCATCAACCGCAACCTTCTGCCAACCGTTTTGGATACCCTATGCCCGCACCCCAGCTTATTGTTGCGCTTTCCCTGCTCGGTGCATCGGGACTGCTGTGGCTGGGTGTCCAGCTTGGGCCCTCAGAGACCGAGCGGCTGGTTCACGGTCTGCAAGGAGAGCAAGCCTACGAAGTTCAACAGCACGGGGAAACTGTTGGTTATTTGCATTCACGTACCGAGCAAACCGGCCAAGGCGACTGGGTGATGACGCAACGGACGCGCATAAACTTGCTCAACGCTCCGGCCTATGACTCTGTGCAGTCCCTGACTTTCGCCGCCATCCCGCCGCATCCGTTAATTAACGCCAGCTATCGTGAAGAGCACCGAGATCAGTATCGACAGATTACCCTTACCCGCGTTAACGGCCACTATCAGGGCCAACTGGAGCGGAACGGCGGCACCGAAGACATAGCCCCCAACATTCAATTCACGATGGCCGACCAACTCAGCTTGGAGCTGCAGCTCAGCCAACGAGCGATCGTGAAGACAAACTACACATCGCGTTACCTAAACTGGCAGCGACTAAGCGTCGATCAGCGGGAACACGAGCTAACCGCATACAACGGCCGATCCTTTACCCTAACCGCTGCGGAAAACGACAGCGTCACCCGCCTCGACGCCCGACTGAGCCTGATTTCCTTCGACGCGCCGTATCAATTGAGTTTCTATCGCATCCAGTTAGCCGAGAAAGACCTGCATACGCTCATCCGCCCGCTGCATCAGCAATGGTCGAACCGACTGGCGGTGGCCCCGCTTACCCAAGATCTTGAAGCTCCCGAAGCGCTGAGCACGCTGACCCTGACGCTGGGCACCACCACCGGACCAACCCTTGAGGAACAAGGCCTGCCCCTGACATTGACCGCCAGCGAAGCCTCGACGGGGCCAACAGCTCAGGACGACTACCTCAGCGGGTCCCTGACCTTGCCCGTGAGCCACCCACGCATTCTCGCGCTTCTCACCGCGCCGCCTGCCGATACAAACCAGTCGCCCGGCACGCTTGCCCGGGGCCTCATCGATCAAACACGAGCACAACTTGTGTACAGCGCCAACCAGCCGGCCGGATCAGTATTAAGGGCATTGGCAACGGGCCGAGGAGAATGCGTGGACTTTGCCGACCTACTGACCACGCTGGCGCGCAGTCAGGGCATCGCCAGCCGCACGGTCTACGGTATCGCCTACAGCGCCCTTCCCCGCCCGGGCTTTCGCTTTCATGCGTGGAACGAGATTTGGCACCAGCAGCGCTGGCATGCCCTAGACCCGACTTGGGATCAATCCGAAGCCGATGCCACCCATATAGCACTGGACGACCAAACGCTGGCCGCTTTAGCCAGCGCCATGCAGCAACAGCGTATTACGCTGACGCCCTCCGCCTGGACGTATCGCCAAGCACAATCAGAGCAAGGCGAGCAGGCGAGATCAGCAGCGGACTAAGTCGGGCGAAGCTCTGATTTGCCCGCTTCCCCTCAGGCATGACCGTCAGCTTGTCTCAGCCGCGCGCTGCACCAGTACAGACAATTCGATGTTAGGACGCGTCATGGGGCGGACGCAGCAACCCCTCTTGAGACATAGACGCGACCAAGGCGCCGTCTTCGGAAAAAAACTCCGAGTGCACCATGCCCCGTGAACCTTGCGCGGTGGATGTTCGCCTGTGATACAGCAACCACTGGTCCAAGGACGCTGCTCGATGAATCCATAGGCTGTGATCCAAACTCGCCATCTGCACATCGCCGCGGCTGATTTTGCTTTGATGAGGCAGCACTGCGGTACTCACCAAGCCCATATCCGACGCATAAGCCACCAAGCAGCGAGACAAAGCCTGATGGCGGTAGGCGGCCTCTTCGTCATCGGCAATTGGCGTCGGCAGCTTCACCTCGCTGCCGAACTTAATCCAAGTCGGGTTCCAAAAACGGTCGGTCTCCCATGCGGCACTGCCCAGCTCAAATACCGAGCGCAAGTGGAAAGGTCGGTTGATCTTGGACATGGGACTCATCCGCGGGTCCGCCTCCGCTCCACCCAATTCCCGCGCCACCTCGACGTCTTCACGAAGCTCCTCAGGCAGCGGCACGTTGGGCATTGGCGCACTGTGTTCAAAACCCAGTTCCTCCAGCTGAAAAGAGGCGTCCATATTAAAAATTGCCTGCCCGTTTTGAATCGCCACCACCCGTCGCGTGACAAAGGAGCGACCATCCCGAACGCGCTCAACTTCGTACAGAACCGGGCGATCCACACTACCCGGGCGCATGAAGTAGGCGTGCAAAGAATGCAGGTGTACCTTGCTCACGGTTCGATAGGCTGCAGCGGCGGCTTGGGCCAGAACTTGTCCGCCGAATAGGCGAGTGCCGTTTTCGGTTTCGTTTTGACCCTGATACAGGTTCTCTTCGATTTGCTTGAGATCTAGAACCTTAAGCAGCTTACTGGCGCGACTGGACGCGGATTCCGACATGTGATTTCTCAGAAAGACTAGTGAGTACTGGGGACGGCGCGATTATTGCCCCGTCGGCCAGCCGGCGTGATACTAGCGCTTGCACAGACCGGACGCCATGCAGCAAGTCGCAATAGCGTAAAAAGGTTTCGGCGCGAGCCTGAGTTTCGTCCGGGTTCGGCCCAACATCAAAATAGGACTTCCATGAACAGCACGAATCACCCAGCTTGGATCAATGCTGCCGCCGACAACGCGATACAGGGCATACCCATTGAGAACATTCGCCTAAGCCAGTCGGACATCAGCACCGAGGAAGCCTACGCCTTGCAGCGTCAGCTAGTTCAAACACTGAACGAGAACAAGGGCTGGGGAACTGTCTGCGGCTACAAAGCAGCTCTGACTGCCGAAGCGGCCCAGCAGGCCATGGGGGTCCATGAGCCGGTCATTGGGGTGCTATTCAGCCACGGTGCACACAGCGCGGACGCCGACGGCACGCTGGGCATCAGCACCGACCGGCCGGTGCTACTGGAGACCGAGCTTGGCTTTACTTTGAATCAGAACATCAACGAACCGGTCGATGCGCAGAGCGTGCAGGCTTTGGTCAGCCATTGTCAGGGGATGATCGAACTGGCGGCGCCCAACCTGCAGCAGCGGCCTTCGGGCGTCGACTTAATCAGCAGCAATTCCGCAAGCTATGGTTTCATCACGGCCCACGACACCCATGACCCCAAGACTCTGGCGCTGGACCACATTCCGGTATCGCTGCAAAGATTGGGTGATCAGGCAGAGACCTTACACACCGTTGCCGCCGGCACCGTCATGCAGGGCCAATGGCATGCGCTGGCGTGGTTGATCAACTGCGTATTGGCTCAAGGCTATGACTTGGAAGCAGGCCATATATTGATGACTGGCTCCGTTGGCGCCATGCACCCGGGCACACCGGGCAACTACGTGGCAGACTTCGCGGATCTGGGTCAGCTAGCCTTTCACCTGTAGCCAACGTTAGTCGCCTGTAGTTCCTTGTAGTTCCTCTTGTCGTCCCTCTTGTAGTCCCTTGTAGTGACTATTAGCCACTATTCTTATAAGTCGCTATCAGTCACCATTAGTCTCTGTGAGGCACTGCGAGGCACATATCGGCATTTGCAGGCCAGGACGCCGAGAACCGTCACCACGGGCAGCACGGTTGCGCGATCCGCGTTTTTCTAACCCAAGCCGACGCAGGGCCGGCTGGACACTAGGAGGACAGCCGAGCCGTATTCATCGTGGCCAGCGCAGACTCCCAGTGTTTGTCAAAATAGTGCAGAGTGGTGCCCACGTAGAGCATGAGATACAGCTCTTGATCTTGCACAAAGGCAACCGCTCGGCCCCGTCGGGCTACCCCCTCAACGCTGGTCAACGTGAGATCAAAGGTCACTGCTTTTTGCTCGCCAAGAGCAAATGGCCGCAGACCGGAACTGGTTACCATCATGTCGGTACCATAGAGCTTGACCACCGACGACTCTGTCAGTTCAACAATTTCGTTGGGCAACATGCCCGCTTTATACGTTGGAAACACTAAAAACTTGCTGCGGCTTTTAAACAGCGTGCGGCCATCGGCTACGCCGGGTATCAACAATAGGTAGTCCAACAACAGTCCATCACGCGTCCACAGTTGGCTGCCACTGTGTAAAGGCCACGTCTGCGTGGTGGGAGCCTTGTTCCAAGACGCGTCCGCGACCTCCACGGACATATCACCTACCTTGACGGTTCCGGGTGCCAGCGCCTTGAATTGGGTAGAAACGCAGCCCCCGAGCCCCAAAATCGACACCATCACGAGCAGTCGCAGCATCACCAGCCTCCTCCGAGGTAAAATTCAATCATTTGTTTGTCCGAGGCGTTCGGCACTAAGGCTAAAAAGGACTGAAAGTACCCCTCGGCTACTTCCCGGTCGCCATGCTTATATTCCAGATAGCCCAGTTCCCGATACGCTAGCGGATTCGGGTTCTCGGCGGCCAAGGCTTGGCGATAGGCGTCCATGGCGCCAGCGACGTCCTTCGACTCGCCGCTCAAGCGCAGTGCCTCGCCCCGATAAAAGGCTACATCTGTCGCCTGAATTCCCAACGCCTCGTGACGCGCCAACAAGGTCAGCAAGCGCCCCTTATCCCGCTGCTGAAGTTGCTCGTCCATGAGCAGCGCATAACGCTCCTGCAGAAGTCTGGGCAGTGGATCCTCCGCTAGCGGCTGAATTTCAGGCAACATCGCTCTAATCTGGTTCGCCACCGCCTCTAGCTTGCGCGCGCGATCTTTAGGCCGTGGGTGACTGGACAAAAAAAGAAGCCCCTGCCGCAGCTTCACCGAGGCCGCTGCCTCTTCCTCATTTAATAAATCCCATGCGGTCTTTGCCGCTTCGGGACGATATCCCGCAGCCGCCATGTAGTAGGCGCCAAGTTCATCCGCTTCAGCTTCTTGACCGCGGTTGAACCTCAGTACGCTCGTCAGCGCGAGGATATCGGGTATGCCAAGCAAGGAAACAAATGCGGCAACCGCAAAATCCTGTTTCATCTTACGCAGCAGTCCCAAACTGTGAGTTTGGCTGTAATGGGCAAATTCATGTCCCAGAATCGCGGCCAGCTGGTCCGATGACGTCAGGCGAACCAATAACCCAGAATTGATCATCATTAGGCCGTTGGGGGCGATAGAGGCATTGAAGTGGGGATTGCGAATCACGTAAATACGCAGATCATTGCAGTAGGCATGCACAACCTCACAGGCAATATTTTTCACGTAATCATTAATCAAAGGGGCATCTACAACTAACGGTGAGCGCCGCAGGATTTGCTCCGCCTCGGCCATCTCCATCCACAAACCGCGAACATCTTTTGCAGCCTCGGGGCCCGGCGTAAAGCCCGGCTCAATAAGTGGCGGCGCGGGCAAATTTTGCAGGATCTCGGACGGGGAATCAGAAGCCTTTAAACTCCCGCACAACGACAGGACGAACACCCAAAGCAGGTGACGAAAAGGCCATATCTTAACGCTCACGGCTGCTCCGGATTCAGGCCTTTGAAAAGCTGCCCAACGATTTTTTCCGCGCCCACATCGGTTCGCAAATCGCCGGTGGCTGCGGGGACGTTGTTGTACCAAACAATGTTGCCGGTCTTTAACTCCACCAAGGAAGCAAAGCCTCCTTGATGACCGAAATACACCGGAACACTCAATGCTGCCGCCAAAATTGCCATACCAACCCGACCGCCACTGGCTTGGTAATCTTGGTAGTGAACAAATAGGGCGTAATCTGCGTCGAGGCCAAGTTCTGACATACCTTTGCCCAGCGACCAGTCAAATTCGTAATCTCGACTGCGTCCAATACGCTTGCTGGGCAACTTGGTAAATCCGAAATGATTTTCTTGAATGGTCGTGCCCACCGCAGAATGCAGCCGGGTGTACTCGAACAGCGTATCGCTGATCTGCTCCTCTGCCGGAGAGCTGATCTTCATGTTGTGCAGAGCAACGTAGTTTGCCAGCGCCACATCAAATTTCTCACGGGCGGCCGCAGTCCAATCCGGCTCCGGTTCCGGGACACCGCCGGTGCTCACCAGATAAAACTTAATGTCTGGCCTGACAATGGCCACCCGCGCGCCATCGGGAACCTCGCTAAACCCCTGGGTAGCTACCTGAGTGATTGAACAGCCACTCATCATCCCGACGACGACGAGGAGACTTAGCCTGATTGTCATCTTTGTCTCCAACCTTTTGCCGAGGAATAAAACACAGCCCTTGAACACCAGCCAAGAGGCCATCGCAACGACAGTTCAGGACTGATAACGAGTCGACGTTTCTTTGCTCAAAGGAATTCAGACAGACAGCGAGACACTTCGGTAATTTCCAAAAAAGAATATATTGCTTGTGAATTATTCCATTTTTATGCGAGAACCCGCCCAGTAGAGTGCCGCTCCTACGTCTGCGTGCCTAAATTAGAGACAGCACTTGGACGCAATTTGAACCAATACAACCCAATTGAGGATCTTTAATGTCATCCTATCTCGATCTTATCGAACAGAACCGTCAGACCGTTGGCGCCAAGCAAGAGTGGAGCGCTATCAACGCCGAATACGCTGCGCGTATGCAGCTGCAGAACCGTTTTAAGACCGGTTTGGACATAGCCCAATACACGGCCGACATCATGCGGCGCGATATGGCCAACTACGATGCCGACTCCAGCAAGTACACCCAGTCCCTCGGCTGTTGGCACGGATTCGTGGCGCAACAGGTCATGATGAGCGTGAAGAAACACAAGCAAACCACCGACCGCAGCTACATTTATCTGTCCGGCTGGATGGTTGCCGCCCTGCGCTCTCAGTTCGGCCCGTTGCCGGACCAAAGCATGCACGAAAAAACCACCGTGTCTGACCTAATTGAAGAGATCTATACCTTCTTGAAGCAGGCAGACGCCCGTGAGCTGCGCCACATGTTTGTGGAACTGGACGAAGCCCGCGCCAACGGCGGCGATGCCGATTCCGTTATCCAGCGCATCGACAACTACGAAACCCACGTTGTGCCGATTATTGCTGACATCGACGCAGGCTTTGGTAACGAAGAAGCCACGTACCTGCTGGCTAAGCGCATGATCGAAGCCGGTGCTTGCGCCATTCAGATCGAAAACCAAGTCTCTGACGCCAAGCAGTGCGGGCACCAAGCCGGTAAGGTTACCGTGCCTCACGAGGACTTCGTCTCTAAGATCAACGCGGTACGCTACGCATTCTTAGAGCTGGGGATCGACAACGGCATCATCGTTGCACGCACCGACTCGCTGGGCGCTGGCCTTACGCAAAAGGTGCCCGTCTCTATCCAGCCAGGCGACTTGGGCAGCAAGTACAACGAGTTCCTCGACACCGAAATCATTGAAGACGTGTCAGAGCTTCAGGACGGTGACATCACAATTCGCGCCAACGGCAAGCTGGCCAAGCCAAAGCGTTTGGACAACGGCCTGTACGCGTTTAAAGACGACACCGGCTTCGACCGTGTGGTTCTAGACTGCATCACCAGTCTGGAGCATGGAGCCGACCTGCTGTGGATCGAAACCGAAAAGCCCAACGTTGAGCAAATCGCGGCCATGGTCAACGCCATCCGCGAAGTACGCCCAGAAGCCAAGCTGGTGTACAACAACTCGCCGTCCTTCAACTGGACGCTGAAGTTCCGCGAGCAGGTCTACGGTGAGTGGAAGGCAGCCGGCAAAGACCTGTCCGCCTACCCAGATCCTGAGGTAAACCCAATGGGCTTAATGGATGCCGCCATCGACGGCACCGAGCTATCCGACGCGGCCGACGCCTTGGTACGTACGTTCCAAGCCGATGCCGCCCGGGAAGCAGGTATCTTCCATCACCTGATCACGCTGCCCACCTACCACACCGCAGCGCTGTCCACTGACGTACTGTCAGAAGGCTACTTCGGTGACCTAGGTATGTTGGCCTATGTGCGCGATGTACAGCGCCAGGAAATTCGCAAGAACCTGTCTTCAGTGAAGCATCAGGACTTGGCTGGCTCTAACGTGGGCGATGACCACAAAGAGTACTTCCTCGGCGAGAAAGCACTGCTGGCTGGCGGCGCGGCCAACACCATGAACCAGTTCTAACGGTTCAGCACAAACCAGCTATGCTGGGAAGGAAAAGGGCGGTTTAACCGCTCTTTTTTGTGTCCGGACCGTTCTTCTCACCACCGCCCACAAGAATCAAAATTCGCAAACGCCAGCTCTTGCTGCCGCTCATCCGCCAGACACAACCATTCGTCGTTTTCTGGGAAGTCTGGCGCTATTTCCTGCCCGTCTGGAAAACCTGTTCGACTCATAGCCATCACTTCAAGCGTCTACTGATGCCTTACGACGCTGGCATTGCGCTCCGTTTACGCTAAATTTTCGGCTCGTGATGGAACCACCTCACAACCTAAAAACAGCACCATGGGAGGCATGTCTTAAGTTAGAAGCTAGGCGGGTGTCGTGCTTTTCGGACCGATGTTGCCTTGCTTGACAAATTTCATCAGACGTTTGTTGGTTTTCTTTTTTTATTTTTCTTTTTGTCTTACTTTCTTTTGCCTTGTTTTTTATGTCTGTCCGTTTGCAGCGTGTACCTGCTTCAATCCCAGTTTCTCAACAATTTCTTGCAAAACTCGCTTTCGCAACGTGAGTTCTTGCAACCCAGTTCCTGAAATCCAAAGCTCTGAAATCCAAAGCTCTGAAATCAAAACCTCTGAGCCGCAGCCAACCGCGTTGCTGGCGCACATAAAACGCTTTGTCCGCCTCCCGCCTTTATTCCAACGTATTAGGATCGTTAGATTCAAGACACTTCGTCGGCGATTTGATACCGCTCAGCGGGATTTTGCGCAAAACCTCAACATCATCTCCATTGGCCTCAACCCCGACTCTTTGGCACCATGCGTACCTCGTTTGGAGGAGAGAACCATGAACGTAGTAGACGCCATCGCCCATGCGATGAAGGCTGAAGGGATCGACACGCTGTTTGCTTATCCGGTCAACCCGCTGATCGAGGCCGCCGCGAAAGTGGATATTCGTACGGTTATCGTGCGCCAAGAGCGTATCGGCCTGCACATGGCAGATGCGTACTCACGACTGTCGTCCGGGGACAAGATTGGCGTGTTCTGCATGCAGCACGGCCCCGGTGCCGAAAACGCCTTCGGCGGTGTGGCCCAAGCCTACTCGGAATCGGTGCCGATCCTGGTGATTCCCGCCGGTTATCCGCGCCGTTTAGCGCACTATTACCCGAACTTTAATTCCACCCTGAACATGCAGCACATCACCAAGTGGGCGGAGCCGATTACCATGGGCAAGGCCGTGCCCGAGGTGCTGCGCCGGGCGTTTTTCCAGCAGCGCAATGGCCGTCCCGGGCCGGTGATGCTGGAAGTACCACTGGACGTGATGAACGAAGAGGTGCCGGATAACTGGACCTATGTGCCGTCGTTTAGCGCCAAAACCGCACCGGCGCCAGACGATGTTACTGCCGCCGCCAAGGCGCTGGCTGAAGCCCAGCGGCCGGTGATTTATGCTGGCCAAGGTGTGCACTACGCCAAGGCTTGGGACGAACTGAAATCGCTGGCCGAGGCTTGGAATATTCCAGTGACCACCAGTATCGAAGGCAAAAGCGCCTTCCCGGAAAACCACCCACTGTCCTTGGGCAGCGGCGGGCGCGCCAATTCGCGTCAGGTGAAACAGTACTTGGCTGAGGCCGACGTCATTTTTGGGGTCGGTGTTTCCTTTGCGCTGACCGCCTTTGGGGTGCCCATGCCCGCCAACAAGGACGGGGCAAAAACCATCATCCACGCCACCTTGGACCCCATGGACTTAAACAAGGATGTGCCGGCGCAAATCGGTCTGATCGGCGATGCCAAACTGACGCTGCAGGCATTAACGGCGGCAATGGAAAGCTATCCGAAAGCGCCGGCGCAGCAGCGCGCGCGCGAGCCCGAGAAAATTGCGGCAATTCGGCAGGCCTGGCGCAGCGAGTGGCTGCCCAAGCTCACCAGTAACGACACGCCGATCAACCCCTATCGGGTCATTGCGGAGCTGGACCGGCTGGTGGACAAAGACAATGTGGTCATCACCCACGACGCGGGAAGCCCGCGGGATCAAACCACACCATTTTGGGAGTCCACTACGCCACTGTCCTACATCGGCTGGGGCAAGACTACTCAACTGGGTTACGGCCTGGGTCTGGCCATGGGGGCGAAACTGGCGGCACCGGAGAAGCTGTGCATTAACGTCTGGGGTGATGCCGCGATTGGTTTCACCGGCATGGACTTTGAAACCGCCGTGCGCGAGAACATTCCCATTTTGTCGATTTTGTTTAACAACTTTTCCATGGCCATCGAAATTCCCATCATGCCGGTGTCCCAGGAAAAATACGGGGCCATCGAAATTTCCGGCCACTACGCTGACATGGCCAAGGCCTTTGGCGGTTATGGTGAGCGGGTTACCGACCCCAATGACATTGTCGCCGCGCTGGAGCGTGGTATCGAAGCCACCCGCAACGGCCAAGCGGCCTTATTGGAATTTATCACCAGTCAGGAAATTGATATTTCCAACGAGTGACGCCATGCCCAAACTCTGATTGACCGGCGCTCCACTAATGGGCGCTAACTTAACCCACAATACAACCACTCAAAGAGAGCACCTATGAAAGCACGCGCAGTAGTCCTGAAATCCCGCCCGGTGGGCATGCCCAAGACCGACGACTTTGACATCATCGACGTCGATGTGCCCAACCCCCAAGACGGCGAAATTCAGGTAAAAAACGTCTGCATGTCTGTAGACCCGTACATGCGCGGGCGTATGTACGACCGCAAATCCTACGTACCGCCGTTTCAGATTGGCGAAGTGCTGACCGGCGGCTGCATCGGTCAGGTGACGGCGTCGGCGCACCCGGACTTTAACGAGGGTGACTACGTGTCCAGCAGCTGGGGCTGGCGGGAAGCCTTTACCGCGTCCACTGAAGGTATAGAACGCCTAGGTGATATTGCCGCCGCACCGTCCCAATACATCGGCGCCATTGGCATGCCCGGCATGACCGCATACGTAGGCCTGCTGGAAGTCGGCGCGCTAAAGGACGGCGAGACGGTTTTTGTCTCGGGTGCGGCCGGCGCGGTAGGCAGCATTGTCGGGCAAATTGCCAAGCTGAAAGGCTGCACTGTTATCGGCAGCGCCGGTTCCGATGACAAAGCCCAGTTGCTGAAGGACGAGCTAGGCTTCGACTATGCCTTTAACTACAACGACGGCAGCATTGTGGGTCACCTCAAAGAAGCCGCTCCTGCCGGCATCGACGTCTACTTCGACAACGTCGGCGCCGAACACCTGCAAGCGGCCATCATGTGCATGCGGCCCAACGGACGTATTCCTCTGTGCGGGGCCATCGCCACGTACAACGATACCCAGGCACGCCCCGGCCCGAACAATCTGTCCATGGCCATTGGTTTGGGCCTGACCCTGCGCGGCTTCATTGTCAGTAACTTCATGCACATGGCGCCCCAGTTCCGGGCGGATATGGAAAAGTGGGTTGCTAGCGGTGAAGTCACCACCAAGGAGACGGTTTACCAAGGCATCGACCAAGCCCCGGACGCCTTTATCGGTCTGTTCACCGGCGCCAACACCGGCAAGATGATCGTTAACTTCTAGGCCGCAATAACCGGTGGATTGAGGCGGTTTACAGCCCGGAAGAACCTCACCATAATGGTATTCAATTGAATACCATTATGGATGAGTGATGGACCAAGTCAGCAACAGCTTTGCCAGCAAACTGCTGTATCAGGCGTGGCAGAAAAGCGGTCTGAGCCTGCGTCAGCTGGGCCGTCAGGCCAACACCTCCCACGCAACCTTGAATGCCTATATCAAGGGCAGCAAGTCACCCAGCACCGCCACCCTAGAGCGCATTATCGGCGCCTGTGGCTTCGCCATGGACATTTCTCTGCGGCCGCGCATTCGCTTTAGCAATGGTGTGCCTAGGGGTGAAGAGCTGGCACAGGTGCTGATCTTGGCTGAGCAGTTCCCGACCCGGCAAACCCCGGCCCCACAAACCAAAGCCCAACCCCTGCCGGTGTTTCCCCGGGCTTCCTAGGCTTACACCATGAATCTGGTGGAAAAAATACGCACCTGTCACGAGGCCTTAGCCGCGGCGAACATCCCCCACGCCTTCGGCGGCGCCTTGGCCTTGGCGTGGTGTACGGGCAGCGCCCGGGGCACCATCGATATCGACGTGAATCTGTTTGTGGGCAAGGAACACATACAGACCGTGCTGGATGCGCTGCCCGATGAGGTGACTTGGAGCAAGGCGGACATCAGGCGCCTGAAGCGGGACATGCAGCATCGGCTGTGGTGGCAGCAAACACCCTTGGACTTGTTTTTTAACAGCACCGACTTTCATCTGGGTTTGCTTGAGCGCATCCACTGGGAAGACTTTGCCGGCACCAAAATACCCTTCCTCAGCTGTCAGGATGTGGCTGTGTTCAAAGTCTTTTTTGACCGCACCAAGGACTGGGCGGATCTGGAGGCCATGCAGGAGGCCGGCACCTTGGACGCGCCCTTCGTCGCCGATGTGATACGACACTACTTGGGTGAGGATGACCCGAGACTGGCGCGACTGGATCGCGTGGCCAGCCCCGAGGGTTAGCGGCGCGGGATTTAGCTGGGCGTGGCGATATAGCCCCATACTTGATCGGCACCGAGACCGGCCAAATGCTGGCCCAGCTTGGCCTGCCAATAGAACTCGTTACCCCACTCATCCCGCCAAGCCCACAGGCGGCGGGTAAAGTGATGCAGCCGGTGTTCGTAGGTATAGCCCATGGCGCCGTGCACCTGATGCACCTGTTCGGCAACAATGCCCACCGCTTCGCCTACCCGAGCCTTGGCCGCCGCCACCTCTTGTTCAAAACGATCCGTACCCATGGCATCCACGCCCGCATCCGCCGCCCGCTGGGACGCGGCCACCTCAGTGCCGACCACGGCCAGTGAGTGTTGAATCGCCTGGAACTTGCTAATAGAGCGCCCGAACTGGCTGCGCTCGGAGGCAAATTGCAGCCCTAAATCCAGTACTGCCTGCAGGCCGCCCGCCATCAGATTCGCTCTTGCCAGAGCCAGCTGGGCGTAGGGTGCGTCGGTTAACTCAATGGGCGCACCGGCAGCGGCGCCAACCACAGTGTCCCGGGCTTCACCGGCCAGATTCGTGGCTTGTGCTGTGACCGTTGGCCCCTCATAGACGCTGACATCAAGGCTGTCGGCGGAAACGCCCAGCACAGTTTGAGCCTGCCGGCCCCAAGCGCACTGCACTGTTGAGCCCTGGCCTTCCAGTCCCACCGTGGCAAACCCGGACGCCGGCGCCCGAGCACCTAGCCACTGATTGGCCAGCAAAATCTCCGCCATGGGCAGGGGCACGGCAAAGCGTCCACACACTTTCAGAAACGCGAACAGATCCCGGGTCTCGGTACCGCTGTTGGCACTGCCCAACTGATGAAAACCATTTTCGACAATCTGCTGCCACAGGGCGTCTGGGAACGCACCCTGTTCGGTGGCGTCTAACAGCGCTTTGTCGCAGTGATCGGTAAAGATCTTTTCAGCGCTATCGATGATGAGTTGTGATGTGTCCATATGCCCCCCTATCGCAGACCAAGACCGCGAGCGATAACCCCGCGCATGATTTCTCGGGTACCGCCCCGCAGCGTAAAAGACGGTGACAGCATTAGGGTTTCTTCAAAGGTTTCCCGAAACAGCCGCTGCCTGTCCGGATCCACCGCGCTCAGGTCCGGCACCACCAAGCGGGCGATTTCCGGCAGCAGTTTCTCAAAATTGTTGCCAAGCTCCTTGACCAAGGCAGCCTCCACGCTGACGTCCTTGCCGGACTCCAACATGCCCGCTACTGACAGGGACATGCGGCGCAGGGTCATGAAGTGAGATGCGATGCGTCCAATGGCCGCGGCCTGATGCGCTGTCGGCGAGTCGCCGCATACGCGCACCAGCTCTACGAATACTCGAAACGACGACAAAAAACGCTCCGGCCCGCTTCGTTCGTAAGCAAGCTCTGAAGTCACCTGCTGCCAGCCGTTACCGGGTTCACCAACAATTCGATCCTTGGGGACCAGCACGTTGTCGAACACCACTTCGTTGAAGTCTTCGCCGCCGGCCATGTTACGGATGGGCCGCACCTTGGCACCGTCGTTTTTCAGATCCACGATGATTTGAGAGAATCCGGCGTGGCGGTTTTCCGAGGGCGCTTGCGTTCGCACCAAGCAAATGATGTAGTGATTTCGATGGGCGTCGGTGGTCCAAATCTTGGTGCCGTTGATCCGGTAGGCATCGCCCTCTGCCGTGGCCGTGGTCCGCACCGAGGCTAGGTCCGAGCCGGTATCTGGCTCGCTCATGCCAATGGAAAAATAACTTTCACCCCGAGCGATTTCAGGCAGGTACTTTTGGCGCTGTTCCTCGGTACCAAAGCGCAGCAGCACCGGTCCGCTTTGGCGGTCGGCGATCCAATGTGCGCTCACCGGCGCTCCGGCCGCCAGCAGTTCTTCGGTGACCACCAAGCGCTCGAAGTTGGTCTTGTCGCCGCCGCCATAGGCTTGCGGCCACGTCATGCCGATCCATCCCTGTTCGCCCAGCTTCTGCGAGAACTCCGCGTCGTGCCCGGTAACAAAGTCGGAATTGGGTTTGGGCAGGTGTGCCTTATTTTCCGCGATGAAGTCTCTGACCTGCTGACGCAGAACTTGGGACTCATCATTCAAACTCACTCGATCAAACTGCAGCACGGTCGGCCTCTCCTAACTTTCTCAGCCGTTCACCCTACTGAGGCGCCAAAGTTGATGCAATCTTGTCAACGAGCCGAAACTTGTACAGGAATCGACAGCAGATTTCGGCCCGTTGCCGGCTCTGGGCATTCGAAACGCCTTTGTGCTAATCGAGGGAAAGCGTAGAGCTAAATTCTAGGCTATGGCACCATGACCACATGATTGACCCGACCCAACTCAGCTACGCCTTCGAGCCGGTGTTTGCCGACATCAAAGAACGCGCGACCGTCGCCGAGCGGTTTATCGACCGCAGCCTGTACCAAGTTTATGTGGCTACGCTGTGGGCAAATGTCGTGCTCTCTCCCGGCGAGGCCGGCATCGAAGAAGACGATCTGGAAGATCTGCACGACTTGGTCATTGCCGACATTCAGTCGGTTCTGGGTGACAAGGAAGACTTAACTACGGTGTTCAGTTTCATCAGCAGCAAACCCGGCGAGCAAGCCATGATCGAAGCCAAGCTGAATCAAACCCACAAAGACCTGCTGCAGTATTTTTCCAGCATGATTTTGGATCCGGACGGCCACAAAAAATGGATGGATGAGATCCGCGAGCAGCTGTAGCTAACCCATGACGTTAACGATCAGCGACCGTGTACGGGCGCTGTGACGATGCTCCCACAGATAAACGCCCTGCCAAACGCCCAGCGCCAGCCGCCCTTCGATCACCGGCACCGATACCTGTACTGCCGTCAGGGCACTCTTGATATGAGCCGGCATGTCGTCCGGGCCCTCCTCGGTGTGGGTATACAGGGAGTCCAATTCCGGCACCAAGCGCGATAGCCAATTTTGTAAATCCACCTGCACAGCCGGATCGGCATTCTCCTGAATCAGCAGGCTGGCGGAAGTGTGCTGAATAAATACCGTGGCCAAGCCATCGGTGACGCCGCTGGTGCTAACCGCGGAGGCAACTTGCGCTGTTATGTCATAAAGCCCTTGGCCCGTTACGGAAACTTCGAAGCGGTGATTACTCATGGGTTCAATCCATATGCCACAGGCTGAGATAGGGGAAATAGGTAATCAGCATCAGCGCAAAGAGCAGTACCAAAAAGAACGGTAGCGTCGCCGAGTAAAGCTCTGTCAGCGGCTTCTTGAAGCGGTAGCTGGCGATAAACAGATTCATGCCCACCGGCGGTGTGAAGTAACCGATTTGCATGTTGGCCAAGAAGATAATGCCCAGATGCACCGGATGGATGCCGTAACCCACCGCCACCGGCAGCAGCAACGGCACCATGATCACCAGAGCCGAGAAGATATCCAACATGGCGCCCAGCACCAGCAGCAGGATATTTAGCAGGATCAAGAAGCTTAATGGGTCCTGTATGTACTGGTTAATAAAGACTAAGAGCTGCTGCGGGACTTCGGCATCCACCAGAAAATTGGTAAAGGCTAGGGCAATACCCAAAATCAGCAGAATGCCACCCACCATGACCATGGACTCCACCGCAACCTTGGAGAGCTGCCGCCACGCCACTTCTTTGTAGAGCAGCACTTCAGCCACAATCACGTAGGCCGCGGTCACCGCCGCCGCTTCTGAGATGGCAAAGATCCCGCCGAAGACTCCGCCCAAGACAACAAATGGCAAGGGCAGTTCCCAGCGGGCAGCCCATAGCGCCGCGCGCAGGTTTTCGCCGGTGAACGGTACCCGAGGAATGCTGCCGCCCCGATGACGCCACAGGGTCCACAAAATCAGCAGCGACAGCATCAGACACAAGGGCACCACGCCGGCAACGAACAGCTCCACGATGGTGAAGGACTCGCCTACGTCCAGCTGCTGGGCGATGACCCCGTACAAAATCAGGGGCACCGAGGGCACCAGCAGCAGGCCCAAACTGCCGGAAGTGGTCACCAACCCGAGGCTGTATTTATCCGCAAATCCTGCCTGCTTTAGTGCGGGCAGCAGCAGAGCACCCAGCGCCACGATGGTGACGCCGGAGGCACCGGTGAGGGCCGTAAAAATGGCGCAGGCTACGAAGGCGACAATGGCTAAGCCGCTGGGCAACCAGCCGAACAGGCTCTGCATTAAATTCACCAGCCGTGTGGAGGTATTGGATTCGCTGAGCAAATAGCCGCTGAAGGTAAAGAGCGGCAGGGCCACCAACAGCGGTGTGTCGACGATGCGGTAAAGCTCAATGGCGATAATCGCCAGATCGATGTCGGCACTGTAAAAACCCAGCATGGCTGCGCCCATCAGCACCGCGAACAGGGGCGCTCCGAGGGCGGCCATGGCCAAAATCAGAACAATACCCAGCCAGATCATGGCTTAACGGCCAGCAGCAGGTAGCGAATGGCCATCACGCCCCCGCCGACGGGCATGATGACTTCCAGCATCCAAGCCGGGACATCACCAAAGGCAATGGCTTCGTCCACGTACTCGTAGTACACGAAATTACCGCTGCCCCAAGTGAATAGGCAAAGCACCGCAAAGGTGAACAAGCGAGTGAGCCGCTCGACCCAGTGTTTGTGGGCGGGGCTGACGAGCCGGCTGACCAGATCGATGCGGATATGACTGTCGTCACGGGACGCCACCATGGCGCCTACCAAGGCCACCCACAGCACCGCCACCCGAACCAAGCTGTCGCTCCAGTAAAGGCCGGAGTCGAAAAAGTTACGCAGCACCACCTGACTGGCGGCCATGCCGATCATCAAAATCAGCAGCGACACCAAAATGCCGTCTTCCAAACGGCGCAGCAACGCTAGCGCATTGTCGATGGCTGCAATCACTGCCCGGCTGCAGCGCCGCTGCGGTACTCTTGCAACAACGCCATCAGTTCATCGAACATTTCGGCAGAAACGTATTCGTTGGCCTTGAGCTTGAGGTTGGCTTCATCCGCCATGGCATACCACTCGCCAAGCTCGGCTTGGGACGGCTGCAACCACTGCAAGCCCGTCGTCTTCAGCGCTTCATCCGCCGCCGTATTGTCCTTTCGGGACATGGCATCCACGCGCGCCACTGCGGCCTCTAACTCTTCGGTCACTATGGCCTGCTGCGCTTCATCCAAGCGGTTAAAGGCGCGCTCGGTCAGGGCGAACAAGCCGTAGACGTACATCAGCGGTAAATCCAACGCGTAATCGACTTGGGTATGCCACTGCAAGGCAATAGCGCCTATGGACGGTGAGCCAATGGTGTCGATCAGGCCGGTTTGCAACCCAGTGAGCACATCGGCAATCGGCAGCGGCACCGGGGCAATGTTAAACGAGGAGTAGGCCTTCAGTGCGCCGGGGTCGTTATCTGGCGCCCAAACCCGACGGTTTTGAAAATCATCCACCGCCGTAATGGGGTCCTTCATCATGGGGTAGGCAAATCCCACTTCGGCCAAACCAAAGCCCACAAACTTCTTCTCGCGCAGACCGGCCATCAGCTTTGCATCAAGGCGCTCGCGCACATAATCGACTTCATCGGAATTGCGAAAGACCAGCGGCAGGTTATACAGAGCAATGTCGGGATAGGGCTGCAGCACACCGCCAGAGGTCATGGCGGCTCCGTGGAGTTGGCCCACGCGCAGCTTGCGCAGCACGGCTTTATCGTCGCCCATGACCCCACCGGGATATATTTTCAGCTTCACCTCGTCGTTGCTGCGCTGGCGAATCGCTTTCGCCGCCTTGCGCAGCTCGATCATCCAGCCAGTGCCTTCCGGTGAAAGGGTCGCGATTTTCAGCGTTGTCGCAGCCTGGGCGCCGGCTGCCAGAAACACGATGGCCAGCAGGGTCATCAGCGCGCCGGTCTTGCGCGGCCCGCGGGACCTGTCTCGCTGAGAGCGGAGATTGTTAGAAATAGTCATCGGCACTGTCCAATAGTTGCTGGGCTCGTTCTTTCGCTACGGTGTTCATCAAGGTCAGCCCCGGGGCCTGGGCATCTGCGGCCATGACTTCGTTCAGCAGGCGGTCGTGGAGTTCGCGCTCGAACATCAGCCGGCCATATTGATCCGCCAGCATAACCTTGACCATCAAATTGCGGCCTCCGGAAATATCCAAGGCACGCTCAAAATGCTGGCGACCCAGCTCTGGCCTTCCGCCCATCGCCGGCGGCAACAACGTCTCAAAGACGCCCAGATAAAGAAACGCACCGCCGTTAGCGTACTCGGGATCAAGTTCTGCCACTCGCTGAATCAAGGCCTTAACGCGCCCCAACTGAGCGATAGCCACAAAGTCTGCACTGTTGGCCTGAATCCACCCTGCCCAGATGCTACCCAAGCTGTAAAGGGCCGGCACGCTCTTGGGGCCTTGGCTGTCCAACCAGCTTGAGAATTCATCAAAGGATCGCGTATCGAGTTCACAGGCGTCTTTCAGACTCAAACAGGTCGCTTGCAGTATTTGGCTCTTCGCCTTGGCATGGAGCTTTTGCGCACGCTCGGGCTCGGCAACAAAGGCGCCTGCATAGGCCGAGTGCAGCTCCGCCGATTGCGACAAGAGGATCGCACTGTCTGGATTACCGGCCAACAGAGAGTCGATTAATATCAAATAAGACGGCGCGCCGTCGCGCACCATGGGCGGGTCGTCACTGTTCAAAATCGCAGCCGACAGATTTTCGGCTAGGCCTCCGGTCACCGAGCCGACAATGGTGGCGCAACCGCTCACCAAGGACAAAGCGAGCACCAGCAACCATCCCTTAACCGCGGCCACAGCCTTGGTCAGTGTACGAGGCGTCGTCATACTCGGCAGATCCTTCAATAAAGCGTTTCGATGAACCATGAAAACAACGCTACTGGCGTAAATCAACCTCGAAACTCTCACATCGCGCTAAAACTTGATTTACATTCTTCCAAGACAGCGCTGGCGGTCTTGCCGGGGTCCTGCATTAACTTTTTGCCCCAGATCAAGGCCTTTTAGTTAAGCTTTTGTCCGTCTCAACACAGCAAGCGCTCAATGCGCGAAGAATTTTGGAGGGAACATGGCTGAGGATCTAGTACTGGTCGCCAAGGACAGCGGCGTTACGACCGTGACATTGAACCGACCCAATGCGCTCAATGCGCTGTCCGGCGCGCTGCGGCAATCCTTGGCCGAAACCTTCTTAACCTTGCGGGACGACGACGAAACTCAGGTCATTATTCTCACCGGCGCAGGAAGAGCCTTTACCGTCGGTCTGGATCTCAAAGAACTGGGCGGCGAAACCCCGTCCACCCGCAGCGCCAGCGGTGCAAGCGTGGACATTGGCGCGGCCATGACCGATCTTGGAAAGCCCGTCATTGGCGCCATCAACGGTTTTGCCATTACCGGCGGTTTCGAAATCGCCCTGATGTGCGACTTTATGATTGCCAGCGAACAGGCCCGTTTTGCCGACACCCATGCCCGGGTAGGCGTCGTGCCGGGCTGGGGACTGTCTCAACGGCTACCTCGTCTTATTGGCATTAACCGGGCCAAGGAGCTAAGCCTGACCGGCAACTTCTTGGACGCAGACACCGCTTACCGCTGGGGTTTGGTGAATCGGGTGGTCAGCGCCGAAGACCTATTACCCACATGCGAACAACTGGCCCGGGACATCGTGTCCACAGAACCTGTTACTCGCGGCGAAGTGCTGCGCATCATGAATGCCGGTTGGAACGCTACTCTGGCCGAGGGATTGCGTATTGAGCAAGCGGCTACTCGGGCCCATGACAAGAGCCAAAAGCCAGCGGAACAGGTGGCGGCGCGACGGCAGCAAATTCAAAATCGGGGACGCAGCCAAAACCACTGATTGGCGATCGCCCAGCACCGCTAGGAACGTGACGCCGTTAAAAGCGTCCGCGCCCCCAGCATACCCGGATGCTCATCCAGCACTGCGTATAAGGGAATGGCCTTGGCATAGTCGGACAAGTCGCCACGCTCATCGAAACGGCGACGCAGAGGGCTGCCGGCCAACATCGGCGCCAGTTTGGGGATAATCCCACCGCTGAGATATACCCCGCCCCTAGCACCGACCATCAGCGCTAAATTGCCGGCAGCCCCACCGAGCAGGCCAGTGAAAGTTTCAAGGGTTTGATGGCATAGCGGATCCGATGCGAGACCCTGAGCGACGATCTCCTGGGAAGTTTGGAGTTCCGGGGGAGTGCCCCAAATACTGCTCATGGCTTGATACAGACGAAGAATCCCCGGTCCGCTCAGGACAGTTTCCCAGCTTACCTGCCCGTGTTCCTGTGCCAGCACGGTCCAGAGCTCGGCTTCCAGAAACGACCCGGGCGCTAGGTCACCGTGACCGCCCTCGGATGGCAGCACCAGCCATTGATCTGAGCCGGTAGACGCAGGACCGGTAGGCACTAGGCTCGCCATGCCCAACCCAGAACCCGGCCCTACAATGGCGCGAACCCCGGTAGCTGCGCTGTCTCCCCCAATGTGTTGCAGCCTCTGCAGGTGGGGTATCGATGCCGCTTGGGCATAGAAATCGTTGACGAATTGGGGCCTGACATTCAGCGCCTTAGCCGCGCTGGATTGGTCAAAAACAAGACCCGTGTTGATCACAGTTACTGTACTTGCGTCCGCGCTGACAGGGCCGGCAACCGCGAGCACGCCGGCAGACAGCTCTGGCCTGCCCAAGTCAGCGTAAGCCTGGGCTAACAGATCTGCACCGGACTCAAAGTCTCGGGTCGGCAGTATCACCAGTGGAGAGGCCCACTGTTGCCGGTCAGCCAAGCGCAAACGAGCGTGGGTGGCACCAATATCGCCCACCAATCCCACTGGACCTGATGCATCTTGTTTTGACTGTGGCGGTGCCTGCCCCTCGTTATGGCTCATAGCGCTGATGGCTTCCTTCATCGACAATGTAGACGGTTACGTTCCGGCAGCTCAGCCTACACCACCTCACTGCCGGCTTAACCCTCCTTTATTATTCGCCCGCGCCTGCCCACTTGGCAAAACCCGCGGCTCTACTACTGCGCCGATGACCTGATAAGCTGACGTCTTTCATGTTCAGCAGCGGAGAACACTATGACCATCGGCGCAGGTATCGGCATCGCAAATTTCACCTTTGACGATGGCAACGGCTTCTGGGAGTGGATTGATCTGTGTGATAACGGCGGCGTTGACTCCATCTGGCAGAGCGACCGCATTATCGAAAAGACCCCGAATCTAGAAACCATGAGCGTTATGGCAGCGCTGGCCGGAGGCAGTAAACGTCTGAAGTTCGGCATGAACGTCGCCAGCATGGCCCTGCGAGATCCGGTCATCATGGCCAAGGCCTGCGCAACCATTGACGTTTTATCCAACGGACGTCTCTTGCCCGCTTTTGGTGTGGGCAGCGCCCTGTCCAGAGACTTCACCGCCACCGGCCGCGACACCAAGGGACGGGGCAAGCGGTCCGAGGAGGGCCTGCAGATCATGGCCCGCCTGTGGACCGAGGATCGCGTCAATTTCGAGGGC
>Ga0181579_10000487_pt1 | contig 31874 bp, 20 predicted proteins | sample 071ome_24_FD_132996 | JGI IMG/M metagenome (GOLD analysis project Ga0181579, IMG submission 132996) | Coastal salt marsh microbial communities from the Groves Creek Marsh, Skidaway Island, Georgia - 071402CT metaG (megahit assembly) | ecosystem: Environmental > Aquatic > Marine > Intertidal...
AGGAGCTGGTCGAGGAGCGCATCGACCTCTGCCTTGGACTTCTTCTCTGCCATGGGACTTCCCCCTTCCGGGAGTGTAGTCCATGGTCAGTTACACGGAAATCTGGACGGTCCCTGGCTCTTCGGCTGGAGAGCGGTTCGGTGGCAGTCTTGCGCTGGCGGGGGACCTCCTTGCAGTTGGGGCCTACAACTCTGCCCTCTTTGGCCCACTGAGCGGCCGGGCTGAACTACTCACCTTGGTAGGCGAAGACTGCAACTACAATGAGAGCAACGATCAATGTGACTTGCTCACTGGAACCTCCTTCGATTGCAACGGGAACAAGATTCCCGATGAGTGCGAAGTCGTTCTCGGACTCCTTTCCGACTGCGACGGGGATGGCCTCGCCGACTCCTGCGCCCTCGCCAGCGGGCTCGCGCAAGACTGCAACGGCAACGGCATCCCCGACTCCTGCGACCTGACGAGCGGTTTCTCCCTCGACTGCGACGGCAATGAGATCCCCGACGAGTGCCTCACCGTCGACCACACGGCGAGTCGCGCCGCCTCCCCGGCCGAGCTCGCCACCGGGGGAGCCTTCGACCTCTCTCTTACCGGCCTTCCCCTCCCCGCCGGGGACGCCTTCCTGACCGTCCGCACCGCCGGCGACCTCGGGGGGCTGACCGAGTTCCTCGATCTCACCGTGGGAGGAGTCGACCATCTCGATCTCTTCCTGAGCGACGGCTCCGAGTGCCCGGAGACGCCGGATGAGTGGACGCTGTCCCTCCCCCTCGCCGATCTCCTCGACGCCCTCGTCGGAGACACCCTTCCGCTGACCGCGCTCTTCTCGGGGGCGGTCGATCCCGCCCACTGCGACGCGCCCTCCCTCTCGGTGGAGCTGGTCTACCCCACCGCCGTGGCCGCGGACTGCAACGGGAACGGCACCCCCGACCTCTGCGACCTGATCCTGGGGGTCGAGACCGACCTCGACGGAAACGGGGTCCCCGATGACTGCCAGCCGGACTGCAACGGGAACGGGATCCCGGATGTGGTCGAGATCCTCACGGGGACCACCCCGGACTGTAACGAGAACGGGGTCCCCGACTTCTGCGACATCGGCTCCGGGACGAGCACCGACGGGAACACCGATGGCGTGCCGGACGAGTGCGGGGTCGACTTCACCCGGGGAGACTGCAACAGCGACGGCGAGGTCCAGATCGCGGACGCCATCGCGATCCTCGGCTACCTCTTCGACAACGCCTCCGCCCCGACCTGCGCGGACTCCTGCGACAGCAACGATGACGGCGGGCTGAACCTCGGAGACGCGGTCTACACCCTGACCTACCTCTTCAGCAGCGGCGCGGCGCCCGCGCCCCCCTTCGGCGCGTGCGGCGATGACCAGACCCCGACCGACATCCTCGGCTGCCTCGATTTCACCGCCTGCCCCTGAGGCTGCCTCGACCGGTCCCCTCGAGCCCGCCCCCTCACCCCCGCCCGAACCGGCCGGGGGCGTAGGGGGCGGGGTCGATGTGGGGAGGCTCGTCGAGGACGAGCTCGGCGAGGAGGCGGCCGGTGGCGGGGGCGGTGGAGAGGCCGACCATGCCGTTCCCCGCCGCGACATGGATCCCCGGGGCGCCGGGGAGAGGGCCGATGGAGGGGACATCGTCCGCGGACATCGGGCGCCAGCCGCACCACTCCTCCAGGGCGGGGACCTCGATCGGGTGGCGGAGGTGCTCCGCCGCCGCGCGGCGGAGGAGGGCGATCCGGTCGGGGCGGATCGCGTCGTCGTAGCCGGTGAACTCCATCGTCGAGCCGACCCGGAAGGTGTCGGCGAAGGGGGTCACCGCCACATGGTGCTCCTCGAGGACGAGGGGGCGTCGCGGCATCCCCTCCGAGGCGGGGAAGGTGATCGAGTACCCCTTCCCCGGGACGATCCCGAGATCGACCCCGAGCCGGGTCGCGAGCGCCGGCGCGAGCGCCCCGGTCGCGATGACCGCGGCCTCGCCGGAGAAGGTCTCCGGCTCCCCCGGCGTGCCCGTCGGTCGGGCGGTGACGCGGACCGGTCCCCCCGGCCCCTCCGCCGGGGCGAGGTCGCTCACCTCCCGGCCGCCGAGGAAGCGCACCCCCGCCTCCTCCGCCCGCTGCCGCAGGATCGCGACGACGCGGTCGGGGCGGGCGTGGGCATCCCCGGGGTACCACCACCCCCCGCCGAGGCCGTCGACGAGGGCGGGCTCGAAGGTGGAGAGGCGCTCCGGGGGGACCGCCTCGGTGACGACCCCGTACTCCGCCCCGAGGCGCGCCGCGGTCGGGGCGTGGGCCTGAAACTCCGCCTCGGTCCGGTAGACGAGGAGGAGCCCCGCCCGCTCGTGCTCCGGGTCGACCGGGGCATCGGCGAGGAGCGTGTCGTAGAGGGAGACCGAGGACTTCAGCAGGGCGTCGCGGGCTCGGGCGCCGATGAGGGCGCGCTCCGGGGTGCAGTGGCCGCGGAAGCGGTGGAGCCAGCGGGCGAGGGTGCGGTCCGCCCGGGGGGCGATCGTCAGCGCCGAGGAGCCGTGAAAGGCGGCGAGGAGCGCCTTGCGGACCGCCCCGGGGACGCAGAGGGGGTCGACGTGGCTCGGGGAGATGTAGCCGCAGTTCCCGCGGGAGCAGCCGGCGCCGATCTCGCCCCGCTCGAGGACGGTCACCGCCGCCCCCCGCCGGGCGAGCTCGTGGGCCGCGGCGCAGCCGACGACCCCTCCGCCGATGACGATCACCGCTCGCGACACCGCTGCGCCTCCCTGTCGACCCCGGGGCGGCGCCCCCGGCGCCACTCCGCTTGCAATCGTGCACCGGGCCGCCAGAATCGCCAACTCTCATCCTCGAAACCCGGACCGGATCGGGGCCTCCTGCGGCCCCTCCGACCCCCGCGACAGGGAGTCCATCGATGACGATCACGACCATCGCCCACCTCTCCGAGCACGTCGGCGAGACCGTCACCCTCCGAGGGTGGCTCTACAACCGCCGCTCCTCGAAGAAGCTGCACTTCCTGCAGCTGCGCGACGGCAGCGGGATCGTCCAGTGCATCGCCACCCTCGCCCACTTCGGGGAGGAGCGCTTCCCGGAGATCGGCGCGATCGGCTACGAATCCTCGGTGATGATCACCGGCTCGGTGCGCGCGGATGAGCGGGCACCCGGGGGGTTCGAGGTCGAGGCGCAGGAGGTGGAGGTGGTCGCCGCGACCACCGAGGAGTACCCGATCTCCCTGAAGGAGCACGGGCCGGACTTCCTCCTCTCGAACCGTCACCTCTGGCTCCGCTCCCGCAAGCAGGTCGCCCTGATGCGGCTCCGCGACCAGGTGATCCGCTCGATCCGCAACTTCTTCCACGAGCGGGACTTCCTGAACATCGATGCGCCGATCTTCACCCCGGCCGCCTGCGAGGGGACGACGACCCTCTTCGAGGTCGACTACTTCGACGATGAGAAGGCCTACCTCACCCAGAGCGGACAGCTCTACATGGAGGCGGCCGCGATGGCGTTCGGGAAGGCGTACTGCTTCGGTCCGTCCTTCCGGGCGGAGAAGTCGAAGACGCGCCGCCACCTCACCGAGTTCTGGATGGTCGAGCCGGAGATGGCCTACGCCACCCTCGACGACGTCATGGACCTCGCCGAGGACATGCTCCAGCGGATCGTCGATGATGTCCTCGCCCACCGCCGGGCGGACCTCGAGGTCCTGGAGCGCGACATCGAGAAGCTGGAGCGGGTGAAGAAGCCGTACCCGCGGATCTCCTACAGCGACGCCGTCGAAGAGCTGAACGGAGCGGGGCACGCCTTCGAATGGGGCGGCGACTTCGGGGCCCCGGACGAGACCGAGCTCTCCGCGAAGTATGACGCCCCCGTCCTGGTCCACCGCTATCCCCAGGAGGTGAAGGCGTTCTACATGCGCCGCGACCCGGACGACGACCGGGTGGCCCTCGGGGTCGATGTCCTCGCGCCGGAGGGGTACGGGGAGATCATCGGAGGCGGGGAGCGGGAGCCGGACCTCGAGGTTCTCCGCGAGCGGATCGCGGCCCACGACCTCCCCGAGGAGTCGTTCCAGTGGTATCTGGACCTCCGGAAGTTCGGCTCGGTCCCCCATGGGGGCTTCGGGCTGGGACTGGAGCGGACGGTCTGCTGGCTCGCCGGGATCGAGCACGTCCGGGAGTGCATCCCGTTTCCACGGATGCTCTATCGCATCTACCCCTAGAAACTCGATTTTCACGATGCGCGCAAATGTCACGTATGACGGCATTCGTAGCCGATCTGACGGTGGGCTCCCTCGCGCTCGGTTGTGGGGTCCCCCGGCACCGGTATAATCGTCGGTGAATCCGTCTCGATCGGGAATCGGTCGGAATCCCCCTTGGCCGGGTGCGCGCTCACCGAACTCAACCCTTCCCTGGGATTGAGCTTGTGACTTCCACCCAAGGTCCGGCCCGCCATCCGCGGGCCCTCGGGGATCCGCAGGACTCCCGACGCTCCGTGCACCGCTGCAGTCGGCGGGCCCGGGGCAGGCTCGACCTCTTGGTCATATTCATGAGTTCGCAGGTTCGGCAGACCCGGCCGGGGGTGCCGCATCGCTTCGTCTGCGCGCCGACGGACGAGGACCTGGCGATCGAGTGCGGAGCGAGCTGCAGAGGGCCGCGAGGCGACCCCTCGACCGTTGTGCGATACGGACCCCCAGCGACTCCCCATCAGGGGGAGCTCATTCGGAGGAGCGAAATGCTGATCTCGAACTCGACCCGCGCCCTTGAGCTGCTGCTGGCGATCGCCGTCGTCCTCTGCGCGGCGGCCGCGCTCCCGGCCCAGAACGGAGCGGTCGACTGGTCGACCGACCTCTGCGGAGTCGCGGGTCAGAGCACCGGCATCGACCTCGCCTTCGACACCTCGACGAACACGGTGTGGGTCCTGGACGAGCGCAGCGGGCAGGTCTGCCAGTACACCCTGGCCGCCTTCCCCCCCGACATCGCCTTCGCCCAGACGGTCATCCACCCCGCCGGGGCCGCAGGGAACACCCCGCCGTTCCTCCCGGTCGGTCGGGGCCTCGCCTACGACCCCTTCGCCCAGCACCTCCTGGTCCTCGTCTTCGGGGACACGACGTCCTCTCCGCCGATCCCGACCCCCCAGATCCGCCGCATGGACACCACCGGGGTCGAGCAGGGGATCCCCGTGAACCTCGTGCTCCCGCCCGGAGTCTCGGTGTACGGGCTCGCCTTCGATACCGTCACCGGCAATGTCTGGACGCGCGATGTGGTGAACCACCGCGCCCTCCAAATCAACCCGCTCAACGGTCAGATCGTCTCCACGCTCGACCTCCCCGGCGAGGCGGTCATGTACGGGAAGGGGATCGCCTTCGTCTCCGCGGGCGGCCAGCGAACCCTCGAGTACACCCGGGGCGGAGTCCTCGACTACGGTCCGGTGGAGATGATCCGGATCGATGCCTCCAGCGGCGCCGAGCTCTGCGCCGATGTCGACCTGAGCCAGGTCCCGGAGGAGGTCATCGGCATCCTCCGTCCGCCCACCGGCACCGTGATCTACGCCACCGGCGAGACGCAGATCCACAAGATCGACGCGACCCTCCCGGCCGTCATCCCACCCGCCGACATGTCCTGCCTGAACAACACCGACGGCACGATCCGGCTCGACTGGCGCAACTGCGGCCCGGGCCTCGGGGGTGCCTACGACTCGATCCGGATCACCCGGAACGGGAACGTCTACCAGATCATCTCCGGCTCGATGACCGCCTACACCGACCTCAACCCGCTCCCCCCCGGATCCGTGGTCCAGTACGGCGCGGTCGGAGTCGTGGGAGCGACCCTCGCGAACACGACCTGCAGCCTGCAGACCGGCGCGGGGGGGCTGATCGACTACGCGATCTTCGACGGGGTCCGCCCCTATGACATCGCCCTCGACCCGAACGCCGGTGAGCTCTACGTCACCGACAACGGGGGGACCCGGATCTACGTCTACAACACGAGCCTCTCGCTCGTCCGCATCCTCGATACCGGCCTCCCGGGCCTGCAGGGGATCGCGTACAACACCATGACCAACCAGGTCGTCGTCACCCGCTTCAACAGCGTGAACCTGACCCGGATCGACCCGTTCACCGGGACGGTCGGATCCTCGACCCCGCTCGGATCCGGGACGAACGCGGTCGCGCTCACCTACGACGCGATCAGCGACGACTACCTCTATGTCGACGCCGCCAGCAGCCCGACCCAGGTGGTTCGGATCAACGCGGAGATCGGCTCCGTCGGCCAGCTCCTCGGAACCTACAGCCCGCCGATCGTCACCGGCCTGCAGCTGGGCCCGGGGATCAGCCATCTCGAGGCGAGCGACACCTTCATTCACCCGATCATCAACAGCACGACCTCCAGCCTGATCTCCTCGATCAGCGAGGTCTTCCCGAACGGCTTCCCGAGCGGCCTCAACTTCCCGACCAACGCCCTCGGGGCCGCGACCGACACCGTCCCCAACGCGATCCGCGGGATCGAGGACATCGCCAACATCATCTATGTGGCGAGCCCGCCGACGCGCGCGATCTTCCGCATGCTCATCGCCCCGGGTGGGAACGACTTCCTCCGAGCCGATGTGAACCAGGACACGGTCGTCAACCTCGCCGATGTCCTCGCCGTGGCGGACTACATCTTCCTGAGCGGTCCCACCCCGCCGTGCCTCGACGCCGCGGATGTGAACGACTCGGGCAACATCGACATTTCCGACCCGCTCTACCTGCTCTTCTACCTCTTCTCGAGCGGGGCTCCGATTCCGGCGCCCTTCCCGTCTCCGGGTCCGGATCCGACCTTCCAGGATCCGTTCACCTGCTGATCGGACCGCCACCTCGGCAGTGGAGAAGAGCAGCGAGCGACCGAGGGCCCCTTCGGGGTCCGACCCAACAGGAGATCGGCGACTCCCCCGGGAGCGCACGATCGAGCGAAGCGCCCCCACCCCGGGTGATGGGCGCCGAAGAGCACCGGGACCCGACCGGTCGAGTTTCACCCCAGCTGGAGGAGTGCCGCGCATGTCCGCGAAGCACCAAGAACGAGCTCTCGCTCTCCGGATCGTCTGCCTCTTCGCCCTGATCATCGGTGGAGCGGCCGCTCCGTCCGACGCCCGGGCGGCGGACACCTTCTCCCTGGGCATCGGCAACGGGGTCGCCGGAGGAACCGGCGTCGCCGTTCCCCTCCACGCGACCCACGACTCGGCGATGCAAGGCTTCTCGGTCGCCGTCAGCTTCGACCCGATCCCGATCGACGCGACCGGGGTCGACTTCGCCGGCACCGCGGTGGAGACGATCCTCTCCGGCGCCCAGCCCCAGTACCTCGGGGTCGAGACCGACAACGTGGCGGGGACCCTCACCGCCGGCGTGATCTTCGGCTTCAGCCCGGTGCCGCCCCTGAACCAGCTGCCCCAGCTGCCGGCCTCACCGGACACCCCGGTCCACCTCCTGAACATCCTCTTCGACGTCGGGAACACCGTGCTCCCGGGCTCGGTCCCGCTGCTGCTGGAGACCAATGTCGGTTCGAACCCCGGAGTGCAGAGCGTCTACTCCACCGACGGAGAGTCGGTCTCCCCCTCCCTGAGCGATGGTGAGCTCGTGGTGAACAACCTCGTCACCTTCACCATCGACTCCCGCGAGGTCGTCCCGGGCGGAACCCTGACGGTCGAGCTCGTCTGTGACCACCCGGAGGACACGGTCGTCGGCTTCCAGGTCGCGATCACCTACGACAGCGCCAAGCTCACCTTCGTGCCCGCGCCCACCACCCAGCAATACTGGCAGTGGACCGACCTCGGGGACGCGCTCGGGCTCCAGGGGGAAGGGGTCGAGGTCTTCGAGGTCACGACCCTCGCCGCGAACCCGGTGCCCGGGCAGGGCTTCGTCTCGATCCAGGCGCAGTTCGACTTCCTCCCGCCCCTGAACGGGCAGGCCCTGAGCCCGATCGGCGGCCCCCACTCGCTGATCCGCCTGCAGTTCAACGTCGCGAACAACATCGGCCTGATCGGACAGACCACCGCCATCGAGTTCACCGAGGGGATCTCCCCCGCGAACCCGGGCGGCGCGCCGCTCCCGCCGACCCCGAACATCATCATCAACGAGGATGCCCAGGGCATCCCGCCGATCGTCAACAACGGACAGATCACCTTCGTGAGCCCGCCCTCCTTCCGCCGGGGGGACAGCAACTTCGACGGCACGGTGAATCTCGCCGACGCGATCTACCTGCTGACCTATCTCTTCAGCGGCGGGCCGAGCCCCCAGTGCTTCGACGTCGCCGACGTCAACGACGACGGCGGCCTCGATGTCTCCGACGGCGTGGCGCTGCTCGGATACCTCTTCATCGATACCACGCCTCCCCAGCACCCGTTCCCGGGCTGCGGGGTGGACACCACGCCGAGCCCGCTCCCGGGCTGGCTCTCCTGCGAGTCGGTGGGCTCCAGCGGCGGCTGCCCCTGAGCGACCCCGCGCCTCCGACACCGTTCAACGAACCCGAAACCAGACGACCTCGAATCTCGCAACAACAGGGAGTGTCCGATCATGACCAGCAAGTTCTCCGGCTTCGGGAAGGCCGCGCTCCTCCTCGCGCTCCTCGCCTTCGCCGGCCCCGCCGAGGCGCAAACGAACATCCTCAAGGTCCTGCCCACCAGCGCGACCCCGGGCGGAACCGTCAGTTCCACCGTCGTCGTGACCCATGACCTCCCGATGCAGGGCTTTCAGGTCGCGGTCAGCTACGACAACTCGATCCTGACCTTCGACAGCGTCACCACGAACAACACCGACCTCGTGACGCTCCTCTCGCCGAACGGGGTCGAGTTCTCGACGCCGACCTCCGACGCCTCGATCGCTCCGGGACTCGGCTGGGCCGCGTTCGGCGCCATCTTCGACTTCCAGTTCCCCTTCACCCAGCACACGCTGCCGGGGGGGACCGAGCAGAGCCTCGTGCACTTCAGCTTCGACAGCGCCAACAATCCCGCCCTCGTCGGGACCTCCACGACGATCACCCTCGAGAACGGCATGGGGAGCCCGCCGCTCTTCAACATTCTCACGATCACCGGCTCGAGCGTCCTGCCCGACCGGATCGACGGAACGGTGGACTTCATCGACAGCCCGCTCTTCCGTCGCGGCGACCCGAACCAGGACGGTCAGGTGAACCTCGCGGATGCGATCTTCCTGATCCAGTACCTGTTCAACGACGGACCCGCGCCGGCCTGCCTCTCCGCCGCCAGCTCGAACGGCGACAACCTCGCCGACCTCAGCGACGCGATCTTCCTGATCCAGTACAACTTCAATGACGGCAGCCCGCCGCCCTCCCCGTTCCCGGCCTGCGGCGCCGCTCCGGGGACCGACACCCTCGGCTGCAACAACTACAACGGCTGCTAGACCCTCGCTCCGAGGATCCGGCCCTGGGAGGCGCGCTCCGGTGACCCCGAGCGCGCCTCCCTTCCATCCGGGATGCCGCGCCCGCCGGCATCGGCTAGGATCCGGCCGCCCCGCGCGGGGCCGTGATCGGAGCCCGGGATGACGACCCCACACCCTTCCGCACCGCAGGACGACCATCTCGGCCCCGAGACGGTCGGAGAGACGCCCTTCGTGCGCCCGGTGCGGCATCTCCACCACGCGCCGCGGAGCCCCGCCGAGGGACCTCCGCCCCTCCTCACCGCGCTCCACGGCCAGGGGATGGGAGCGAAGAGCTTTCGCCGTGTCCTCCGCCATCTGAAGGCTCCGCGACACGCGCACCTCTACCCCGAAGGACCCCATGTCTTCGAGCAGCGGCGACCGGACGGGATCCGGGCGGGACACGCCTGGTACATCTACCTCGGGGACTCCCCTTCCTTCCGACGGGAGCTGGAGGCGACAGAGGCGCACCTCCTCTCGGTGATCGATCGCTGCGAAGAGGAGCATGGCTGCGTCGATCGAGCCCGGTCGGTCCTGCTCGGCTTCAGCCAGGGGGGCTATCTCGCCGGCTTCGTCGCGCTCCGCCACCCCCATCGCTTCGGCGGGCTGGTGATCAGCGCGGCCCGGCTCAAGCACGAGTTCCTCACCGATGAGCTGGCGGGAGGGCGGCTCCCCGCGGTCCTCCTCCTCCACTCTCCGGACGATCCGGCGACCGCCTTCGAGCGGGCGGAGGAGAGCCGCGCGGTCCTCGCGCAGGCAGGCGCGGATGTGGAGCTCCACTCCCACGCCGGGGGGCATCGGCTCACCCCCGATGCCCTCGCCCGGGTGGCGGACTGGATGGAGGAGAGGGGTCTCGTCCCGTGATCCTCTGGCCATGGAAGCGACGGGATGACCCGGAGGAGGAGCGGGAGCGGCTGCGCGCCGCCCTGGAGGCGGCTCGGGAGGCGGACGACCTGGACGCCGCCCTCCCCCTCGCGGAGCGCCTCCTGGCCCTCTCCGCGCCCGCGCCCCTGCGCCTCGCGGCCGCCGAGGTCCTCGTCGCGGCCCGACGGGCGGAGCAGGCGCGGGAGGTGCTCGAGAGGATCGATCCCGCGGACCTCGAGGGAGAGGATGCCGAGGTCCGGGAGGAGTGCCTCGCGGAGTGCCTCCTCGAGCTGGGCGAGCCGGCCGAGGCCCTCCGGATCCTCGAGGCGCTCCCCCCCGAGACCCTCGCCGCGGAGCCGCGTCCCCACTGGCTCATCGGACTCTGCCACGATCACCTGGGCGCTCCGAAGCGGGCGGATCGCGCCTTCCGAAGCGCGGAGCGGATCGCCCCGGACGAGTACCCCCGCCCGATCCCGATCTCACCGGACGAGGCGGCGGCCCTCGCCCGCCGAGTGATCGCCGAGCTGCCCGAGGCGGTGCGGGCCCTGATCCCCCAGGTCCCCGTCGTCATCGACGACCTGCCCCCCCTCGCGACGATCCGGGAAACGCGCGGCGGCATCTCCCATGACACCCTCGGCCTCTACACCGGGGTGAGCCTCGCGGACCGGGGCTCCTTCGATCCGAGCGGCCCCCCGACGATGATCCAGATCTTCCGGCGGAACCTGGAGCGGTTCGCCCGCGACCGCGCGGAGCTGGAGGAGGAGATCCGGATCACCCTTCTCCACGAGCTCGGCCACCACCTCGGTCTCGACGAGGACGACGTCGACCGCCTCGGCCTCGCCTGAGCGACCGGCGCGGGAGGACCGGGCGCGGAACGCGAGAAGGGTGGCCCCCGCCGCGGTCGGCGAGAACCACCCTCCCCGGGGCGCACCCCTCACGGCCTGAGCTCGCGGGGGCGTGCAGTCGCGGGTCTACGAGGTCGCGGTGTTCCCCGCGCACTCCCTCAGTCGAGCGGCGATGTCGGTCGACTCCCACTTGAAGCTCGGGAGCTCCCGTCCGAAGTGCCCGTGGGCCGCGGTCTCGCGGTAGATCGGGCGCTTCAGGTCGAGGTGCTCGATGATCCCGGCCGGGGTCAGATCGAAGGTCTCCCGGACCGCGCGCACGATCTCCGCATCGGGGATCGTGCCCTTGCCGAAGGTGTCGACGAGCACGCTCACCGGCTCCGCGACTCCGATCGCGTAGGCGAGCTGGACCTCCGCCTCCTCCGCGAGCCCGGCCGCGACGATGTTCTTCGCCACGTGCCGCGCCATGTAGGTCGCCGAGCGGTCGACCTTCGAGGGGTCCTTCCCGCTGAAGGCGCCGCCGCCGTGGCGGCCGCGGCCGCCGTAGGTGTCGACGATGATCTTCCGCCCGGTGAGACCGCAGTCCCCCTGCGGTCCACCGACGACGAAGCGCCCGGTCGGGTTGATGTGGAACTTCGTCCCGTCGTCGATGAACTCGGCGGGGAGGGTCTTGAGGATGATCTCCTCCTTCACCACCCGGTGGAGCTCCTCGTTGCTCACTGCATCGGAGTGCTGGGTGCTGAGCACCACGGCATCGATCCGGACCGGCTTGCCGTCCCGGTACTCGACGGTGACCTGGCTCTTCGCGTCCGGGCGCAGGAAGTCGACCGCGCCGGAGCGACGGAACTCCGCGTGACGCTCGACGAGCCGGTGGGAGAGGGCGATCGGAAGCGGCATCAGCTCCGGCGTCTCCCGGCAGGCGTAGCCGAACATGATCCCCTGGTCCCCCGCGCCCTGGGCCTTCTCCTCGGAGGAGTCCACACCCTGGGCGATGTCGGGGCTCTGGGGGTCGAGGGCGACCATCACCGCGCAGGTGTCGCAGTCGAAGCCCATGGCGGAGTCGGTGTAGCCGATGTCGCGGATCGTCTCGCGGACCAGCTCGGGGATCGAGACCTGCGCCGTCGTGGTCACCTCGCCGGCGAGGACGACCATTCCCGTGGTGATCATCGTCTCGCAGGCGACCCGGCTGGACGGATCCTGGGCGAGGAAGGCGTCGAGGACGGCATCGGAGATCTGGTCCGCCATCTTGTCGGGATGGCCCATCGAAACCGATTCAGAGGTGAACAGGACCCGCTCGGTGGTCATCGAGGTTGTTCCTCTCCTGGGGAGGTGAAAGGAGGCTGTGGTCGGAGGCCGTGCAGAGGGGGGAGAGCCCCCCGTCGAAGGGGGGATGCTAACGGCTCGGGTCGGTGAGTTCCACCGAAGCGCGGGAGGCATCCTCGGCGCGGCGGCCGGGCTCGTCGAGCTTCCGACCCTCCGCCCTCGTCGCGCCTTCATCGACCCACTCGCCGATCCGTCGCGCGCTCCGCTCCGCGGCCCCGCGCGCACCCGCGAGGAGTCGCTCCGCCTCTCCGAGGCGCCGCTCGCGCTCCGCCTCGTCATCCATCAGCGCGTCAATCGCCGCAGCCAGCCCGTCCCGACCGACGCAGCTCGCCACCCCGGCGGGTCGGAGCAGGTCGACCACCTCCCGGAAGTTCTCCATGTGCGGTCCGTGCAGGGGCACCGCCCCCGCGAGGAGCGGCTCGAGGATGTTCTGTCCTCCATGCTCGATCCAGCTCCCCCCCACGAAGGCGACATCCCCCACCGCGTAGAGCTCGGCGAGGACTCCCGTGCGATCGACGACGATCACCTCGGGCGGCGGCTGCGCGCTCCACACCTCCGACTCCCGGGCGACGGAGAGCCCCCGCCCGCGCACCTCCGCGATGACCCCTTCGCATCTCTCGACATGGCGGGGGGCGAGGAGGAGCCGGAGGTCGGGGCGCGTCCGCCGCAGCGTCAGGTGTGCCGTCAGGACGGCGCTCTCCTCACCGGGGTGGGTGCAGCCCGCGACCCAGAGCGGCCCCTCCCCGAACCGACGCGCGAACCTTCGCCGCACCTCGGCGCGTGAGGGGACCGGGGCCCGGTCGAACTTCAGGTTCCCGAGGAGGCGGACACGCTCCCGCGGCAGGCCGAGCTCGATGAACCGCTCCGCGCACTCGGCATCCCGCGCGTGCACCTCGGTGATCCGATTGAGGACGGGGCGCAGCAGCGGGCGGAGCCGCCGCATCCGGCGGTGCCCCCGGGCGGAGATCCTCCCGTTCGCGATGACGATCGGCACGCCGCGCGCGGATGCCTCGAGGACGAGCTGCGGCCAGAGCTCCAGCTCGATCAGGATGAGCACCCTCGGTCGAACGCGCTCCATCACCCGCCGCACCGCGCCGGAGAGGTCGAGGGGGAAGTGGTAGGTCGAGAGGTCGGGATGTCGCGCCGCGGCGACGGCGCGGGCGCTCGCGGTGGTGACGGAGAGGATGATCTCCGACCACGGGCGCTCCCTCCGCAGCGCGTCGATGAGAGGCGAGGCGGCGTTCAGCTCCCCCACCGACACGCAGTGGATCCAGATCCGCTCGCGATCGGTGCGGTAGAGGTTCCAGAACCCGAGGCGCTCGACGAGGGAGCCCACGCCCCGTCCGCGCACCAGGATGAGGGAGAGGAGCCACGGGGAGGCGAGGAGCAGCAGCGGGAGGAGGAGCAGGTCGAGCCCGAGCCCCCGCAGCCGGCGCCCCACGCGGACGGCGAGCCCGGGGCGAGGCGCGCTCAATCGCCCCCGAGCTTCCCACAGCACTTCTTGTACTTCCGCCCGCTGCCGCACGGGCAGTCATCGTTCCGACCCACCTTCGGCTGGGTGTTCACGATCGGCTTCGCCGGGCCCTTCTGCTTCGTCGAGTCGATGACCCGATCCTGGCGAGCCCCGTGATCGCGGAACTGCTGCTCCACCTGCGCCCCGGAGACGGTGCTGCTCCCCTGCCAGGTCGAGGCGAGCTCCCGCTCCGCCTCCTCCTCGTCGATGCGGATCTGGATCCGCGGGACGAGGGAGCAGTACTCCTCCTTCAGGGAGTGGAGCATCTCGGTGAAGCTGCGGAAGCCCTCGCGCTTGTACTCGAGCTTGGGATCGAGCTGACCGTACCCGCGCATGCTCACCCCGGCGCGGAGATGATCCATCTCGCGGAGATGGTCCTTCCACTTGTCGTCGATCGCCCGGAGCATGATGTAGTGCAGGACGGCGGTGAACTGGTCGCCGAACGCCTCCTGCTTGTCCGCGAGCATGCGACGGTAGCCGGCCTGGGTCCCGTCCACGTAACGCTGGATCTCCGAGGTCGAGGTGATCTCGGTGGGGAGCCCGACGGCGTAGCGCTCCCGCACCCAATCCGCCACCCGCTCCCCCTGGTCGTCCTTCTCCGACTCGATGGCGAGCAGCTCCGAGCCGTGATCGCGGACGGTGTCGCCGACATGCTCCACGACGAGCTCCTCGAGGTCCTCGCTCATCAGCACCTGGTGGCGGATGCGGTAGATCAGCTTCCGCTGCTGGTCCATGACGCCGTCGTACTCGAGGAGGTTCTTCCGGATCTCGAAGTTCCTCTGCTCGACCTTCTTCTGCGCGCGCTCGATGGCGCGGCTGACGATCGGGCTGGAGATGTCCACGCCCTCGTCCATCCCGAACCGCTTCAGCAGGGCGGAGACCCGATCGGAGGCGAAGATCCGCATCAGGTCGTCCTCGAGGGAGAGGAAGAAGGTCGTGGTGCCCGGATCCCCCTGACGACCGCAGCGCCCCCGGAGCTGGTTGTCGATCCGGCGCGACTCATGCCGCTCCGAGCCGATCACCATCAGGCCGCCCATCTCCTTGACCCCCGGGCCGAGCTGGATGTCAGTCCCCCGCCCCGCCATGTTCGTGGCGATGGTGACCTTCCCCGGCTGCCCGGCCTCGGCGATGATGTCCGCCTCGCGCTCGTGGTGCTTCGCGTTGAGCACGTTGTGAGCGATGCCGCGCCGCGTGAGCCGGCTGGAGAGCAGCTCGGAGGACTCGATCGATGCGGTGCCGACGAGGATCGGGCGGCCGGCCTTCTGCACCTCGAAGATCGTGTCGGTGATCGCGTTCCACTTCTCGTTCCGGGTGCGATAGACCACATCGTTCTCATCGTCGCGGGCCACCGGGCGGTTCGTGGGGATCTGGACCGCCTCGAGGCCGTAGATCTCGCGGAACTCCTCCGCCTCGGTCATCGCAGTCCCGGTCATCCCCGCGAGCTTGTCGTAGAGGCGGAAGAAGTTCTGGAAGGTGATCGTCGCGAGGGTCTGGTTCTCGTCGGCGATCTTCAGCCCCTCCTTCGCCTCCACCGCCTGATGCAGGCCATCCGACCAGCGGCGTCCGTCCATCAGTCGCCCAGTGAACTCATCCACGATGACGATGCCGCCATCCTTGACGACATAGTCCACGTCGATCTTGTGGAGATGATGGGCCTTGAGCGCCTGCTCCAGGTGGTGCGGCCAGTGCATGTTCCCCGGCGAGTAGAAGCTCTCGAGGCCGACGAGGCGCTCGGCGGCCTCGATCCCCTCCTCGGTCAGGTAGACCGTCTGCTCCTTCTCCTTCACCTCGAAGTGCTCTCCAAGCCGGAGCTTCCGGACCACGCTGTCCGCCTTGGAGTAGATCCCACCCGACTTCTCCGCCGGACCGGAGATGATGAGAGGGGTGCGCGCCTCATCGATGAGGATCGAGTCCACCTCGTCGATGAGCGCGAAGTGACGGCGCTTCTGCACCTGGTCCTGGGGACGGACCTTCATGTTGTCGCGGAGGTAGTCGAAGCCGAACTCGTTGTTCGTTCCGTAGGTGATGTCGCAGGCGTAGGCGAGGTGGCGCTCGGCGTTCCCCATGTTCGACTGGATCGCGCCGACCGTCATCCCGAGCCCCTCGAAGACGGGGCGCATCCAGTCCGCGTCCCGCTGAGCGAGGTAGTCGTTGACGGTGACCACGTGGACACCCTCGCCCGGGAGGGCGTTGAGGTAGGTCGGCAGGGTCGCGACGAGGGTCTTCCCCTCCCCCGTCATCATCTCCGCGATGCCCCCCTGATGGAGGACGATGCCTCCGATCATCTGCACGTCGAAGTGCCGCATCGCGACCCCGGTCGCGGTCCTGAGGTGGCGTCGGGAGGACTCCCGCACGCAGGCGTAGGCCTCGGGGAGCAGGTCGTCGAGGGCCACGCCGGCGGCGAGCCGGTCCCGGAACTCGGCGGTCTTGCCGGCGAGCTGCTCATCCGAGAGTCCCTCGAGGGCGGGCTCGAACGAGTTGATCTCGGCGACCTTCGCCTCCATCGCCTTCACGATGCGCTCGTTGCGGGAGGGGATTCCGAGCGCCTTGCGGACTTTTCCGAGCATGGTCGGTCGCTTTCCGGCCCTCGGCGCCCGCTCCCCCCCGCGGTCGGGGGAGAGGGCGCGGGGCTCGCGCGCTCTGGCGCGCGGGGGGATCGATCTCCCCGGGGCTCCGGTTCACGGGGGGACCCCGAGGCATGGGGGGATCAGGGTACTCCGTGGGAGGGCCTGAGCAACCGAAGGTGGCCCGCCGGAGCGGTTTCCGGACGCGGAGCGCGCCTCGGTGGGAAGCGGGGAGGAGGCCGCAGTTCGCCCGGATCAGCCCGCGCGGAAGGTCCCGCGGAGATCGGAGAGGCGGGAATGCCCCTCGGCCGCGAGGAGCACCCGCAGGCGGTCGAGCCACTCCACGAGGCAGGCGGGGTCACGATAGAGATGGGTCCCCACCTGCACGATGCTCGCTCCGACCACCACGAAGTCGAGCACATGCTCCGGATCGGTGATCCCACCGATCCCGCAGACCGGAATCGAGACTCCCTGAGCGACCTCGTACACCATTCGCAGCGCCACCGGGCGGATCGCCGGCCCGGAGAGCCCCCCGGTCGGAAGTCCGAGGCGTGAGCGCCCCGTCCGCCAGTCGATCGCCATCCCTCGCAGGGTGTTCACGAGAGAGACGACATCCGCGCCGGCCGCCTCCGCGGCCTGGGCCTGCTCGACGATGTCGGTCACGTTCGGGGTGAGCTTCGCCACCAGGGCCGCATCGGTGACGGAGCGGACCGCGGCGATCAGCTGACCGGTCGCCTCCGGGTCGAGACCGAACTGGAGCCCCTCCTTCACATTCGGGCAGGAGACATTCAGCTCGAAGCCGGCGACCCCCTCCTCCTCGTGAAGGCTCTCGACCACCTGCTGGTAGTCCTCGATCGAGCGGCCGACGACATTGACGACGATCGGCGCCCCGTAGCGCCGGAGCTGCGGGAGATTCCGGGCGCGGAACGCCTCCAGTCCCGGGTTCTGCAGTCCGATCGAGTTGAGGAGCCCGGCCGGGGTCTCGATGCAGCGAGGCGGGGGATTCCCCGGACGCGGCTCGAGGCTGATCGACTTCGGGACGATGGCGGCGAAGGTCCCGGGGGGAAGGAAGGGCTCGAACTCCTCCCCGTACCCGAAGGTACCGGACGCGGGGAGGATCGGATGGGACCAGCGCCAGGGCCCTCTCCGGGTGGGGATCTCGACGGAGAGGTCGACCTCGGCCGGAGAGATGGTCCGATTCGCCGGACGGGCGTCGGCCGCGGTGGGGTCCGGAGATCGGAGACGAGACATCGTCACGGTCAGTGACTCTCGGCCTCTCGCTGGCAGTCGATGCAGAGGGTCGTCCACGGGATCGCCTCGAGCCGAGGCTTCGCGATCGGCTCCTCGCAGTCGTCGCAGAACCCGAACTCGCCGTCGTCGATCCGGCGCAGAGCGGCATCGATCTTCTGCACCGCACCCGACTCGTTCTGAAGCATGCTCAGGGCGAATTCCTGCGCCACGCTCATCGAGCCGAGGTCGGCTTCGTCGCCGGAGGCGCTGTCCCGCTCTCCGCTCTGGGAGCTCACGGAGCCCCCGATGCTGTCCATGCTGCCGGTCAGCCGGTTGCGTCGGTCGAGGAGAAGGTCCCGATAGACCTTCGTCTCCTTCTTGGTGAGCTTCTTGGCCACGGCTCCGCTTCCTTCGCTGGAGGTTCCGTCGCCCGCGGGAGGCCCCCGGCGAGCCCGGGGGGGATTCTCCGCGGGGTTGTGACCCGGAACGGGCCGGGCTACCGTTTCGAGGCCGTTGTGGACCCGGGAAGGGTCGGCGGCATCGGAGGCGCCCGATCGGCGGCGGCTCCGGCGGAGGAGCACCGAGGATTCCGCTCGGGAGGGCGGAATTCTAGGGAGGGGACCGCATGGCTGCAACCAATGGCCCCAGAACAGGCGCCGCCGAGGCCACCTCCGGGGGCCCCCGCCGAGCGGACCTCCCCCCGCCGCCGCCCGAGATCGAGGACTTTCTGACCCATCTCTCCGTTGAATGCGGACTTGCGAAGAACACCTGCGAAGCCTACCGACGCGACCTCGAGAGGTTCCGCCGCTTCGCGGCGAGCCAGGCGCTGCGCTTCCCGGAGGAGATCGACCGCTCGGCGATCCTCGCGTTCCTCCACGAGGAGGTCGCCGCCGGCTCCGCCGTCACCTCCCGGCGGCGGCGCCTCTCGTCGATCCGAGGCTTCTACCGCTACCTCGTCTCGGACGGACGGGTCCCCCGCAACCCCGTGCGGGAGGTGGCTCTTCCCCGAGACGGGCGCAAGCTCCCCCCCACCCTCTCCGTCCGGGAGATCGAGGCGCTCATCGCGGCCGCGGCGGAGAGCGGGACCCCGACGCGGGACGCCGCGATCGTCGAGCTCCTCTACTCCACCGGCCTGCGGGTCGGCGAGCTCTGCGGCCTCGCCATCGGAGACCTGCGGCCGGAGGACGGCTTCCTGCGTTGCATTGGGAAGGGGGAGAAGGAGCGCCTCGTCCCCCTCGGAGACCGGGCGCTCGCCGCCGTGGTGCGCTATCGGAGAGAGGAGCGCCCGGAGAGCCGCCGGAGCGAGCTCTTCCTGTCGGTCCGCGGCCAGCCGCTGACCCGCGAGACGATCGCCCGAATGGTGCGCCGAGCGACGCTCCGGGCGGGTCTGCGCGGCCGCGTCACCCCGCACACGCTGCGGCACAGCTTCGCCACGCATCTCCTCGAGGGGGGCGCCGGTCTGCGGGAGGTTCAGGAGATGCTGGGGCACGCGGACATACGGACGACGGAGATCTACACCCACATCGACCACCGGCGGCTGAAGTCGACCCATCGGCGCCATCACCCCCGAGGTTGAGAAGCCGCGGCCCGGAGCCGCGGCGGCCGGGAGGCTCGGCTCAGGTCGTCTCGGCGGCCCGGACCCTCTGCGCGGCGAGCACGGTGAAGCCGACCCGAATGTAGTCCCCCGCTCCAAAGCGGGTGCTCGCCGCCCGAAGACCGTTGACGACCGTGCCGTTCAGCGAGTTGAGGTCGGAGACGCGGCAGGTCTCGCCGACGCGCTCCACCCGGCAGTGCTCACGCGACATCTTCTTGTCGTGGAGCGGGAGGTCGCAGTCGGTGCACCGCCCGAGGAGATAGACCCCGTCTTCGTCGAGGATGAGCTCCTTGCCGATGTCGCGCGGATCTCCATCGACGACCACGAGCCGCAAGGGCCTCGCCGTCTGCTCCGCCGCTCTCTGCTCCGCCCGCGCGGTCTCCGAGGGGACCTCCTCCTGGTCCGCGGGACGGAGGGGAGCGACGAGGGTCCCGACCTCCTCCTCGAGCCCGCTCGGGGCGCCCGGGGCCCGCGGGACCGCGAGGGGCGCCTCCTCCACGCGGGCGAGGCGCTCCTCGGGCGTCCGGGTGCGGGGCTGGGGGCGGTTGAAGGTGAAGAAGAGCTCGACCCGCTTGCCGATCCGCACGACCTCCCCCCCCTCGAGGTTCCTCCGGTGGGTCGGGATGTCGTTCACGAAGCAGTTCCCATACCGCTGGGGGTCTCGGAAGGTCCAGGCGCCGTCCTCCTGCGTGATGAACCCATGACGGACCTCCAGCGCCGGGTCATCGACCCGAAGCTGGCACCCCTCCCCCCGTCCGATCGCGTAGACGGAGTGCCCGCGGAGGACGAAGACGCCCCCCTTCTGGGGTCCGCTGAGAACACGGACATAGGCGATTTCACGGTCGGCGGTCATGGCATCCACTCCAGGGGAAGGACCCCCTCCCCATGGGAAGGATAGGATGCCCGGCCAGATCGGGCACGGCGCGCGCTGCCGGGGGATGGAGCGAGAGGGGGGGAGGGCGACCGCTGGTCGCCCTCCCCCCCTCTCGGTGGGTCTCCGGTGGATCCCCGGGGGGATCAGTACTCGTCGCAGGTCAGGTTGTCCGGCGTGGGATCGGGGCCGAAGTTCGGGAACGGGGGAGGGGGGGGCGGCCCCCCGGAGAAGAGGTAGTTCCCGGTCCAGATCCCGTCCGCCATGTCGACCCGGCCGTCGTCGTTCGCGTCCAGCGCGGCCATGCAGGTGATCGGCGGACAGCCGTCACAGATCCCCATGACGTAGAAGAGGGTCAGCACGACATCCGCGAGGTCGAGGCGGCGGTTGCGGTCCGCGTCCGCCCGGAGGAAGGAGGCGGAGCCGGTGATCTCGAGGAAGGTGTCGACCGTCTCCGGGAAGATCGACGCGCCACCGATCACGAGCAGGTTCTCGATCCCCGGCGTCCCGATCCCGTCGGTGAACCGGATCGGGGAGAAGACGCTGCCGGTCACCGAGTTGTCGATGGAGAAGTGCATCTTCGCGATCGGCAGCGGGACGCCGCTCGCCGGGATCATCTGCTGACCGTAGGGCGGCAGCACATCGAGGAGCACCCCGAGGATCGCCTCGCCCGGGACCACATCGATGATCTCCTCGACGAACTCGGCGTTGGAGAGCTCCGTGATCGTGTCCACGATCCCGAGGTAGGTGCAGGTCATGACGGCGGGGTCGTAGGTGATCGCGAGGGAGAACCCCTGGATGTTCACTTCGTTGTTCAGAATCACATCCACGAGGTGATCGACCGCCCCCGGGAAGGTGGGAGCCGTGTCGAAGGCGAGCTGGTGCTCGGAGAAGTGACTCAGGACCCCGGACACGGTCACCGGATCGCGCGGAATCGAGCTCGCGTAGACGGTGTTGTCGAGGGGCGGGCTGCCGAGCCCATCGACGAAGTCGAGGGTCAGCGACTGTCCTGGGAGCAGATCGTCATCGACGGAGCAGAGCACGGTCCCGAGGAGCTGATTCTGACCGGGAGGGAGGAACAGGTCGAAGGGGACGGTCGAGTCGAGGATCCAACGGATCGTCGCGCTCTGCCCTCCCGGTGCGATCTCGACGAGGGAGAGCTCCAGGGGGAGGCCCTCGAGCACCCCGCCCACGAGGATCACATCATCGATCTCGAGCAGGGCGGAAGAGGTCTGGAGGCCGATCTCGATCCCCTCCACCGAGTTGATGTGGGAGAGGGTCAGCTCGACGGGCACCCCGGACTGCCCGGGATAGACCGGGACCGCAGCGAGGGCGAGGGTCGGGGACTGCGCATCCGCGACCCCGCCGCCCCCGAGGAGACAGAGGATGAGGCTCAGGGCGATCCAACCGGCGGTCGGAAGCGTCCTGGAGAGCCTGCTCATTCGATGCCTCCGGTTCGGGAAAGGGGGAGCCTCGAGCCCGGCGCCGCCCGATCGGGCGATCGTTCACCGGGGAGGTCCGGGCGCGATGTTCAGGAAGTCGGGTTTGGCAGGTCGGAGCCCAGAGTGGGGAATGGGCCCGAATCCGACACTTCCCTGATGATACCGGTGGGTCGATGACCGACAACCCTCCGACCATAAGCGACTCAAGTTGCGCGACTTGCGAACTTGCCCGACGGTCGGAATGCCGGAGAACCCGGGCCAACAGAGCTCAGGAGAAAAGGGAGGGGGCTCCGGCCGAGGAGGAGGGGCCGAGGAGGAGGGGCCGAGGAGGAAGGGGATGGGCGTGAGGTGGCCAGGATGAAAAAGAGGGGGGAACTGTCTCCGGATCGCTCGGCGAAAGCCCGCCACTCAGCCGAACGATCGGTTGGGTTCCCCCCCGATTTCGAATTTTGAAGTAAGGGGGAACACACCCCGAGTCACCCGGCGAAAGCCCGCCACTCGAACCGGACGACTGGTCTGATGTTCCCCCTCGAAGCTTGGGATTTCAAAAGAGGGGAATGGTCCCCGGAGCGCCCGACGAAAGCCCGCCACTAAATCGAGCAACCGGTTCTGATTCCCCCCCAAGGTCTGAGTTGAAAAGGGGGAACTCGTCTCGAGAGACGCGGCGAAAGCCCGCCACTGAGCCGAGCCTCTCGTCCAGGTTCCCCCCCAAGGTCCAAACTGGGGGACGCGCTCGGTCGCGCGTCGGGTGAGGAATAGCAGCACCAGTGCCAATTCCTCTCGATTCCCGTAAACCGCAACTTATCCGGTACTTAGCTCTTCGCGCCTGCGATGCCGAGAATCGACGACTGCTGCACTTTGGTGCACGCCCTCCCCACGGCTCCGCCGTAACCCTTTTGACAGCATAGGTTAACGTGGAATGCACGGATACGGGCGCGATGCACGAATTCGGGCGCCCGGGCTCTGCCGCTCCTCGCCTCAGCGGACCGAGACCCCGCGCGAGCGGGAAAGGGGTGCACGACGAGGGAAGGCCGATGGAGAAGGCCGATGGAGAAGGCCGACGGGGAAGGCCGGGGGTAAGGCAGGAAGGGCGCTGCAGAGGGCCGTTCCGAAGAGATGGGAGAAGCGGAGAAGTCCGCTCGCGGAGACCCACGGCGGCCTCCCAGATCCGCTCAGGCGGCTCTGAGCCCCCATCCGGGGGCCGCTGGACCCCGGGGAGAGCCGATCTGGACCGCTGAGGGGCTCCGAGGGCCTCTCCGAGGCCTCAGGACTCGTGATCCCGCGGGCGCAGCAGGCGAGCCAGACGGTTCCGGTGGATCCCCAGGAGAGCCGCGGCGCGGGTCTGAACACGGTTCGCGCGTCGCATCGCCTCCTCGACATGGCGGTCCACGACCGTGTCGAGGGTGGGGAACGCCTCCAGTGGACCGCCCTCCCCCGCTGTCGCGCCGAGCACCGCCCCCGTGCGAAGCTCCGGAGGAAGGTCGGACGGTTCGATCGAGTCCTCGTGACGGCCCAGGGCGTAGGCGCGCTCGATGACATTGCGCAGCTCCCGGACGTTTCCGGGCCAGGGATAGGCGGTGAGGATCTCCCTCACCGCTGGCGTGATCACCCGCTCCGTGACCCCGTAGCTGCGCGCGACCCCTCGGGAGAAGTGCTGCGCGAGGAGGGGAATGTCCCCGACCCGCTCCCTCAAGGGAGGGACGGGGATGCCGACCACGTGAATGCGATAGTAGAGGTCCTCCCGGAAGCGCCCTTCCCGGATGCGGTCCATGATCCGGCGGTTCGTCGCGGTGATGATCCGGGCGTGGACGGGGATTGTCACATTCGAGCCGAGGGGGGTCACCACCTGCTGCTGGAGAACACGCAGGAGCTTCACCTGCAGATCAACCTCGAGCTCGGTGATCTCGTCGAGGAACAGGCTCCCCCAGCGAGCGGCGACGAAGACCCCCTCCTGATCATGGGTCGCCCCGGTGAACGCCCCGCGATGATGTCCGAAGAGCTGGCTCTCGAGGAGGGTCCGCGTGAACGCGCCACAGTTCACGGCGAGGAAGGGATGGCGGGACTCGGGGTAGTCCCCTTCCCCTCCCTGACTTCGGAGATACTCCATGCGACGATCGTGGATCGCCCGGGCGATGAGCTCCTTGCCGGTCCCCGGCTCCCCCTCGATGAACACCGGCGTGCTCATCCCCGCGATCCGGTCGATCATCTCGTAGATGGCCCGGAGCCGGGGGTCGGACCCCACCATGCCGAAGTACTCTTCCGTCCCCTCCGAGACGAGGGCCTGAAGGCGTCCGAGCTCCGCTCGGTGCGCGAGCTGCTTGCCGATCCGGACCGTGAGCTCTCTCGGCTCGACCGGCTTCAACAGGTAGTCCGCCGCCCCGAGCTGCATCATCTCGACCGCGGTGTTCACGCCGCCGTGGCCGGTCAGGACCACGACGGGAGCGCCCTGCGACTTCTCCACCAGGATCTGGACGAACTCTCCGCCGTGGATCCCGGGCATCTGGAGATCGGTGAGGATGAGATCGAAGCGCTCCTCGGAGAGGAGCGCGAGGGCCTCCGACCCGGTCGTGACCGCCGCGATCGAGTACCCGGAGGCCTCGAGCACGAGCTCGAGACCGGTCAGGACGTTCGGCTCGTCATCGATGAGGAGCAGGCGCGCGCTCAAGGTCCGGAGCCTCCGACCGAAGGCAGCGGCGGGAGCGGGAGAGCGATGCTCGTCGTGCCCCCCGCATTCAGGGCCACCCGTGCCGGATACCCCCGGGAGTCGAGCTCGCGGACGATCGACAGGATGCACTCCTCCCCGACGCCGTCCAGCCCGACATGCAGGACCGGAGCCTCCCCGGGAATTCGCTGGATCTCGAGAGACAGCGTGGAGCCCTCCGAAAGCCGGGGGAGGGCGAGAGAGCAAGCGGCGGCGAGGAAGTGGCTGGTCGTGACCACGTCCACCGACTCCTCCATCCGCGGGAGATCCCGGACCACGATCTGAGCCTCGCTCCGGCGCGCCCGAGCCTCGAGCAGGGAGGCGGCCCAGGGGAGAAGCTGCTCCAGAGCTCCCCCGGGGTCTCCGTCCCCGAGCTGCTGAATCCCGTCAAAAGCCTCGAGCAGGGACAGCGCACGACCGAGGGCGTCTCGCAGCAGCTCCAGGGAGCGCGCGGAGACCTCCGTTGACCTCCCCGCCTCCGCCTGGGGGAGGGTGAAGAGGACACTGCTCAGGACCATCTGCTGATTCCTCAGCTGATGGGTGAGGTCTTCGACCCAGATCCTCTCCGCCTCGAAGCTGCGGCCACCGCTGCGGCGCGCGACCCGGATCGCCTCCCCGGCGGAAGTGACGATTCGTCGGGCGACCCAGACGCTCCCTGCGGGGCCCCCGGTCGAGATCGGCTCCCCGAGCCGCTCGAGAGCGCCGAGGATCGCGCGAAGAGCCGGATCATCGGGGGGGATCAGCGCTTCCAGGGTCGGGGGGAGGACGCCTGCGGGGTGTCCCCACTCCAGAAGGAGCCCGGGGTCCGCGGCGAGAAGCTCGCGGCTCTCCGAGAGGAGGAGCTCAGGGGGAATGTCGGAGGTGCTGCTCATGCGGAAGACGGGACCCATCTCCAGAGGAGGGGCCCGAAGATCGGATCGAGATCCGCTCATCGGTGGAGACCTGTGGCTTTCCGCCTCACCCCCACCCCGGTGGCGGCTCCCCGGAGAGAGAGGAGCACGGGATCCACACGCGGTCTGGGAGAGGCTGGAGCGTCGACCCTCGGGAAGGACCGAGCCCTCGAGGATCAGCATCGGCATTTTTGTAGAGGATGCAACCAGCTAGGCGGAGGGGCCCGGGCGCCGGGGGAGGGCCCCGCAGAGCCTCTCAGACACGAAAAGAGCAGGCAGCCGGGGGCATCCACACCACGGTTTGCCCGGCTACCTGCTCGTGTTTTGAATGGAGGGGCGTGACGTGGTGCTCTTTCTGTGAAGTAGCTTCCCGGGCGTCGAGCGCACCCTCCGGATGGCGAGGGGAAAAATCAGGCAGCCGGCCTTTTCCTCTTCCAGCACACCAAAACTAACGACACTCCGGCTGCCTGAACTCGGATTGCGTTTTCGCGCGGCCGCTCGCGCAGCCGTCAATGGAATGTTCCATCCCCTCCCGGGATCGACCAGTGACAATTTTGGTCACCTCCCTCACCCCCCGGGAAACGGCGTGAATCGGGGTCCCGGCTTCAAGGGCGCGGGGGAGTCCGCTAGGATGCGGTCCCGAGCACGGCCGGTGGCCGGGCCCGGGTCTCCCCCCGGGGAGCGCGCGTGCTCTCCCCCACCAAGAATGTCCTCGGAGTCCTGCAGCGCGCCAGCGACCGGCGCTCCCGGACTCCCCATCCCGGAACGAGGCACCGCCGATGTGCGGCTTCTTCGGCATTCTCGGCTCTCCCGAGACGATGGTGAGCCCGGAGATCTACGACGGCCTCCTCATGCTGCAGCACCGGGGACAGGATGCGGCGGGCATGGTCACCTTCGACGGGCGCTTCCACCTGAAGAAGGGGACCGGCCTCGTCAGCGACATCTTCCAGAAGCGCAACATGCAGCGCCTGCAGGGATCGATGGGGATCGGCCATGTCCGCTACCCCACCTTCGGGGGCGGTACGGCCGAGGACGCCCAGCCGTTCCAGGTGCACTACCCCTACGGGATCGCGATGGCCCACAACGGGAACATCACGAACTTCAACGAGCTCGAGAACTACCTCACCCACGAGAAGAAGGCGCTGCTCAACTCGACCTGCGATGTCGAGGTTATCCTGAACATGTTCGCGGTCGAGCTCGGCCGGATGGGCGTCCCCGATCCGTCCCCCGATGTGATCGAGAGCGCCGTGCGGGGGGTCTTCGAGCGCGTCAAGGGGGCCTACTCCGTGGTGGCGATCATCGCCCACTACGGGCTCATCGCCTTCCGGGACCCGATGGGCATCCGCCCGATGGTCTACGGTCGTCGCCGCGCAGCGGATGGCAGCTGGGAGTATGCAGCGGCGAGCGAGAATGTCGCGCTGGACATCCTCGGCTTCGAGGTCCTCCGCGATGTCGAGCCGGGCGAGCTCATCATCTTCCGCCAGGGAGAGGAGCCGGTGCACCGGCAGGTGGCCCGCCGCGGCCGGAAGCCCTGTGTCTTCGAGCATGTCTACTTCGCCCGGCCCGACAGCGTCATCGACACGGTGAGCGTGTACGAGCTGCGCCGGCGCTTCGGGGAGCGCCTCGCCCACCGCTGGCGCGAGACGGGGCTGAGCGCGGATGTCGTCATCCCCGTGCCGGACTCCGCGTGCACCGCGGCGGGGACCCTCGCGCGGACGCTCGGGCTCGAGTACCGCGAGGGGCTGGTGAAGAACCGCTACATCGGCCGGACCTTCATCATGGCCGGGGATGGGGAGCGTCGCTCCAGCATCCGTCGGAAGCTGAATGCCATCCCCAGCGAGTTCGCGGGGAAGGATGTGCTCCTGGTGGATGACAGCATCGTCCGGGGAAACACCTCTCGTCAGATCGTCGAGCTCGCCCGGCAGGCCGGGGCGCGAAAGGTGTACTTCGCATCCTGCGCGCCTCCGGTTCGGCATGTCTGCGTCTACGGGATCGACATGTCGACCCGGCAGGAGCTGCTCGCCCGGGATCGGAGCATCGAGGAGATCCGCGAGTACCTCGGCGTGGACCATGTCATCTATCAGACGGTCGAGGACCTCAAGGAGGTCGCCCGCCCCGGGAGCGAGGCGGTGGAGGGGTTCTGCATGGCCTGCTTCGACGGGGACTATGTCACCGGGGATGTGACCTCGGCGATGTTCTCGCACATTGAGGAGAGCCGCACGCACCAGCACTCCATCGAGTCCGCCACCTCCTGATCCCCGCGCCGTGACTCCCGAATCCTGACGCTCCCCCTCCGGATTCCCCGGCGATCAGGGGACGCAGGGAGGGAACGAGGGACAGGGCAGGGGACCCGCGGCGGGAACGGTCGGATCGGGCCCGCAGACCGTCGGGGGCGGAACCACGCCCCCCCCTCCGACCGGCGGGAAGAGCACCGAGAGCAGGAACACCGCATCCGCGATGTTCACCACGCCATCATCATTTCCATCGCAGGCCGCCGGACAGATCGGGGCCGATCCGCCTCCGGGCGGCGGGAAGAGAGCCCCGAGCAGGAAGATCGCATCCGCGATGTTGAAGGTCCCATCCGCGTTGCAGTTCCCCCGCTCGAAGGAGGGGCTGATCGACGGCAGCTCGAGCAGCTCCCGGTATCGGGAGGCGAGCAGCACCTGCCCGGACGCGGGGAACCCACCGAACTCCCAGCTCTGAACGATCGACGGTGCCCCGATCGTGTGGCGGGCCGCGATGCCGGTCACATATCCCTGCCCCCCCTGAACCCAGATCGCCTCGACGCTCGACACGCCCGGATCGGCGGGGTCGGCGACGAGCCGGTCGGTCGTCTCGAAGGGCTGATCCGGCAGATACCCCACGATCGCCGGGAAGGACCCGGTGAGGTCCGCCCAGCCCCCTCCCCCCGCCGCCGCCATCGAGACGAAGGAGTCATCCCCGTCGATCTCGGCCGTGGTCAGATGCCCGTCCCGGGCGTCGAGGGCGCTCGGCAGGTGGAGGAAGCCCCAGTGATCGGATGACTCGAGGTAGAGGGCGACCCCGCCCTCGTTCAGGGCCGCGAGCCAGTCCCCCTCGGCGGCGGTCAGGCGGGAGTCATCGGGGAAGGTCCCGAGGCAGACCCAGATCGAGCCGACCCCCGAGAAGTCCAGGCCGAGGGAGTCCAGGTCGGGGGCGACGATGGTGTGGACCTGCTCCCCCAGGGCGATGAGCGCAGCCTCCAGCGCGGCCCCGCTGTCGATCGCGCCGGGGAAGGGCCCCGAGAGACGCTCCTTCGCGACGATCACGGCCGTCGTCCCGTCCGGGATCTCCGGCTCGACGAACAGGTCGCAGGAGGCTGTCGGGCCCGCGGCGCCGGTCAGGGCGCAGCTCCACTGCAGCTCGTAGGTGTGGGCGCCGGGGGTCGGCGCGACGATGGAGATCGTGGTCCCCCCTCCCGCCGGGACGGTGGCGACGAGCACTCCGTTGTCGAGGACCTCCACCGCTCCCGCGATGCTGGGGTTCGCGCTCCAGCTCAGGGTGACGGTGTCGAGAGCGGGCTCGTGGATGCAGTCGAGGGGCGTGAGCAGACCGCAGTCCTCCGCGAGGGTCAGCGTGCCGGCCCCCGAGGTCCCCCCCGCCGAGCCGAGCTGGATGAGGAGAGAATCCCCCACCGAGACGGTGACGATCACCTCCGCGCCGAGCCCGCCGGGGCCACAGCCATCATCATCGCAGGCGAGCCCCGCCGCGAGCGGGCCGGGGCAGCCCCCCCCCCCGGCGTGCACGACGATGATGGGGTCGAGCGCTCCGGCTTGCCCCGCGCAGGTCCGGATCGAGAGGCTGCCGTCGAAGGTCGCGGTGTGCTGGAACCAGAGGTCCCTCCCGATCCCCGGATCACACACCGCCGGGACCGCCCCGGGTGTCGCCCCGGAGTTGTCGAACGGAGTGTCCCCGAGCCCCACGACCAGCGCTCCACCGCAATCATCGTTCAGGGGAATCCCGAGGGTCAGGGTGCAGCACTCCGGCGAGGAGGTCCCGGTGGGTCCCACGCTCTCGACGCAGACCACGGTCGGCCCCATCGAGCCCGGAGGATAGGGGATGCTCGCGGCCGCGATCCCGGGGGCCACGGTCGTCACCAGCACTCCGTCGCGCGTGATCCGCTGGGAGGTGATGCCCGCGCCGCCGGCGGCGGGCACCCACGCGAGGTCGATCAGCGAGCCCCCGCCGTCGAAGCAGCCGAGCCCGGTGGGCGGCGCAGGGGCTCCGGAGCAGACCCCGCTCCCCGCGCAGTCGCCGTCCGCGCAGTCGACGAGTCCATCCCCGTCGTTGTCGATCCCGTCCCCGCAGTTCGCCCCCTCGTCGCAGGCGATCAGGCAGTCCGGGTCGGCGCAGTCGATCAGCCCGTCCGCATCCTCATCGAGCCCATCGAAGCAGGCGACCTCGATGCGCTCGATGGTGAGCGTCCCCGTCCCCACCGTCCCGTTCCAGCCTCCGACCTGGATGTAGAGCGCCTGCCCACCGAGCACGAAGAGGTCCTCGCGCGACGACACCCCGAGGACCCCGCAGGAGTCATCATCGCAGGCGAGGATCGACGCGGTCGTGGTCGGACAGCCGCCCCCGCCGTCATAGATGCCGAGGACCGTGTCCTCGAGCGTGCCGGGGCCGTCGCAGGTCCGGATCGAGATCCAGCCATCGTCGGAGGCGGTGAAGAGGAACCAGACATCTCCGGTCAGGTCCGGATCGCAGAAGACTGCGCCGGGCAGGGGTGCGTTCAGGTTCGAGAAGAGATGCTGCCCCTCAATGACCGGGGTGGCGTCGGCGCAGAGGTCGTTCGGTGCGATCGGCAGGCAGACCGGGCTGGCGGCGCACTCCGGGTCCGCGCAGTCGACCAGCCCATCCAGATCGTTGTCGATGCCATCCGCGCAGTTTGCGAACTCCTCGCAGACCGTCTCACCGGCGCAGTCCGGATCCGCGCAGTCCGTCAGTCCATCCCCGTCTCCATCGATCCCATCCGAGCAGTCCAGCTCGTCGCAGGCGGGGTCGAGGTCACAGTCCGGGTCGTCGCAGTCGATGAGACCATCGCCGTCGTCGTCGAGCCCATCCGCGCAGCTCCCCTCCCGGCGCTCGAGCCGCAGGACTCCGTCGCCCACGCTTCCACCCCGCCCGCCGACCTGGATCAGGAGCGGCACCCCGGCCGTGACCGGGACGAGGAGCTCCGACTGGGAGCCGCAAGCATCGTCATCGCAGGCGAGCGCGGCTCCGGTGGGGCCAGGGCATCCGGCGGTGCCGTCGTAGGCGACGAGCACCGTGTCGCCGAGGGTCCCGCTGATCGAGCAGGTCGCGACGGAGAGGAGCCCCGAATCCGCGGGGGTGTGGAGGAACCAGAGGTCCCCGCTGATGTCCGGATCACACACGAGGGGACCGTCGACCGGTGCATTCGTGTTCTCGAACGGGCTCGAGCCGAGTCCGATCGCGACCGCCCCGGAGCACTCATCGTTGACGGCGGGGCAGAGCGGGGAGCTGGCGCAATCCGGGTCGAGGCAGTCGGTCAGCCCGTCTCCGTCTTCGTCGAGTCCGTTCGCGCAGTCTCCCTCGATCGCCTCGATCGTCAGGACTCCATCCCCCACCGTCCCGTTCCAGCCTCCGACCTGGATGAGGAGCGGCTGGCCCGCCAGAACCGGGACCACGACCTCCGAGTGGAAGCCGAAGGTTCCGCAACCGTCATCGTCGCAGGCGAGCGCCGGCGAGGAGGGGATGGGACAGCCGACCCCACCGTCATGGACCACGAGGACCGTGTCATCGAGGAGGCCGACCGACTCGCAGGTCCGGATCGAGAGGACCCCGTCCGCGGGCGGCGTGTGCAGGAACCAGAGGTCCCCGGTCAGGTCCGGATCGCAGGCGGCAGGGAGGCTCGAGGAGGCGCCCGTGTTGTCGAAGGGATGCGATCCCGCCGCGACGACCGTCGCCGTCGAACAGGTGTCTCCCCCGAGCTGGGCCGGGGCGGACGAGGCGGCGAGGAGGAGGAGAGCCGGCCCGAGGAGAGCGCGAGGAGGGAGGGCCCGGAGCGAGCGGAAGTCGTCGGTCATCTTGGACTCCGGCGGATCGTCCCCAGTGGAGAGCGCACCAGTGGAGAGCGGTCCTACGCACTGCGCGGCGTCGCAGCGCGGGGGGGCACCGTACCTCTCCCCGGGGTCCTCGGCAAGGTCGTGACCTCCGCAGCGCGAGGAGAAGCGCCGGTCGCCCGGCTCGATCCTTGGGAACGAACCGGGTCGCAGGGCGCGGTCCCGGAGACAGGGCAGGAGATCACGGACAGGGCCCGATCGAAAGACGCGGTGCGCAGGGGGCGCGGGGTTCCCTCGCGATCGGTCCGCCGGATGAGAGAGAGGGCCCGAAGGACGCAGCGTCCTTCGGGCCCTCGTTCGACCGAGCCCTTCGACCGAGCCGTTCTATCCTCGCCAGAGGACTTACGGGCAGGGCGCGAAGGAGTTGCAGGTCAGGGAGTCCGGGGTCGGATCCTGTCCGCAGGTCGTCGGAGACGGAGTCGAAGGCGGCGGCGAGGTGCTCGGGAAGAGCACGCCGAGGAGCGCGATCGCATCCGCGATGTTCACGCCACCGTCATCGTTCGAATCGAGCGCCTTGTCGCACTGCGGCGTGGGCGGGGTCCCGGTCGGGAAGAGCACGCCCA